>Ga0214917_10001078_pt1 | contig 35699 bp, 27 predicted proteins | sample LL_1208_BB_MetaG_FD_177983 | JGI IMG/M metagenome (GOLD analysis project Ga0214917, IMG submission 177983) | Freshwater microbial communities from Lake Lanier, Atlanta, Georgia, United States - LL_1208_BB | ecosystem: Environmental > Aquatic > Freshwater > Lake | place: USA: Georgia | collected... | reverse complement strand
GTCGCGGCGCGCCATGTCGACGAGCATCGCGACGGCCGCGACGTCGTCGGCCGAAATCACCCGGTCCGTGACGTGGTCCGCGAGCCCGGGCGGCGCCGCCGCGGGCAGTCGCACCGCCGGGCGGCCGCCGGCGGGCGAGGCCGCGACCTCCGTCGTCTTGCCGTGGGTCGGCCCGCTCGTCGTCGGTTCGGTCGTGTTCATGACGCAACTCCGGAAAGATCGCCCGCGAACAGCCGGCTGAGTCGTCCCCAGAGCGGTGTCGGCGGCTGCCACGTGAACACGCCGTAGCGGCCGCCCGCGGCGTCCTGCGGCGTCCGCGGCCCCTTCATGCCGCGGAGAAACCCGTAGACGACGCCCGCGATGCACTCGCCTGGATCCCAGCCGGCGGGCTTCCGCGGCCCCAGCCGCCACCGGAGCATCCGCCAGACGGCCGTGCCGTAGACGAGGGCCTGCAGCGGATAGTGGTGCGCCTCCATCGCCGCGACGAGCCTCGCGGGCGCATAGGCGGCGAGCGGGCTGGTGTCGTCGCGGCCGTGCAGCCGGTTGGTCTTGTAATCGGCGATCAGCAGCCGCGGCTCCTCGGGCGTCGAGCCGGGCAGCCGCAGCACGGCGTCGATCGATCCGTTGATCAGGCCGGCCAGCGGCACGTCGAAGCCCGATCCGGAGAGCCGTGCGGCGTAGGCATGCAGCGGCTCACCGGGCTCGAGGAACTGCCCGAGCACCGCGCCGACGTGCCGGGCCCGCACCCCGGCGGCGAGCGGCGGCAGCGACATCTCGAAGTCCATCTCGGCCAGCCGGTCGCTGCGGGCGAAATCGGCGAAGCGGCGGTCGCGGAACGGCGCGGCCGGCGGGCCGCCGAACGGCGTCAGCAGGGCGTCGGCGAGCATCGCGCTCAAGGCGTCGCGATGGGGCTTCAGGAAACGGGCCGTCGCCAGATCGTGGACGACGCGGGACGCGCCGCCGCGCAGGGCGTCCTCCGAAACGGCCGGGCCGGTGTCGATCCGCTCGAGAATCGTGTGGGCCACGCTGCCGAACGCCGTGCCCGCGGGCAGTTCCGCGATCGGGAAGCCCCCCACGTCGGGCTCGCCCGCGGCGGCGTCGGCGATCGCCGACGACTCGTCGTCTCCGTCGCCGTCGCCGTCGCCGTCGTCGTCGTCGGCCGCGGTCGCCCGGTCGGGCACGACGGACGCCTCGTCGTGCCCCCGATCGACCGGTCCGTGCGGGTCGTCGGCGGCCCGCATCGCCGCCTTCAGGATGCCGCTGTACGACGTGCGACGGTAGGTCTGTTCGACCGCGGCGGGAACCCTGGCGACGCCGATCGTCGTCGCCGTGACGGAGCGGGCGTGCTTCGCCGGCTCCGGCAGATCCGGCGCCGATCGGACCGCCATCTCCGCGGCCCACTCGGGGGGCACGTCCGCCGGCGAGTCGGGGGCGTCGCGCATGACGTCGCCGAGCAGCCCCTCGCGCCAGTTGGCGGTCCGCAGGATGCACACGTGGTGCTCGGGCCTGGTGACGGCGACGTAGATGAGGCGGCGCAGTTCGTCGTGCTCCGCCTCCAGGGCGGCCTTCTTCGAATCCTTGTCGAGATCCCCGTTGGGGATCGCCCTGCCGATGTCCACGAACCGCGTGCCGTCGCGATGAAACAGGTGGGCGGCGCCGGCGGATTTCTTTCGTGCCCAGCCATCGACCACGACCACGCAGGGAAACTGCAGCCCCTTCGCAGCGTGCACCGTCATGATCGTGACCGCCTCGGTGTCGCTCTCCACCCGCCGGCTCACGGTGTCGGCCATGGCGTGCTGGGCCTCGAGGGCGGAGACGTGCTCCAGGAACTCACGGGCATGGCCGCCGCGGCCGCGGCTGGCGTCGTTGAGCAGTTCGACCACGTGGGAGAAGTCGACGATCCGCCGATCGCCGTCTTCTGCCGCCGTGATCCGGCTCATCACGTCGCTGTCGGCCATGATCTCGGATGCCATGGCGGCAATCCCCCTGCGCTGCAGGGTCGCATGCCGGGCGGCGATGAACGCCTGGATCTTCTGCCGATCTTTGTCCTCCAGGCCGACGACGTCCTCCACAGCGACGCCGAAGAACCCCGTCGTGGCCGCCCGCCGGGCGCGGGCCGTGCTGCTCGGCCGCTCCATCGCCTCCAGCAGGCAGCGGATGTCGGCGGCCATCTGGCCGTCCATGACGCTCGCGGTGCCCTCGGTGACCGCGGGGATCCCGAGCGCGACGAGCCGCTTGGCGAGCACCGATCCGGTGTAGTTCGTCCGCACGAGCACGCAGATCTCGCCGGGACGGAAGGGCCGCTTCTCGGCGGGCTTGTAGTGGTGGCCCGTGAGCAGTTCCTGGACTTTGCGGGTCGCCGCCTCCGCGAGCGACAGCCCGCCGACGTCGAGGAATTCGACCGCGTGGAGCCCGACCATCTGAGTGGCGTCGCGTCCGGGAGCGGGCTCCACGGTGCGGTACGGGATGTCCTCGCCGAAGGTCGCACGCGCCATCACGTGGTTGAGGCCGCCGAGCAGCGGGCCGTCGGAGCGGCGGTTGACCGAGAGCGTCCGCTTCGGTGGCGCCGGGGGCTCGGCAGGCTGGCCGGGCTTCACCGGCACGCCGGGCTCGAGCGGCACGCCGTCCTGGGCGTGGTGGACGTAGGCCGTGACGTCGGCTCCGCGGAACCGGTAGATCGCCTGCTTCGGATCGCCCACGGCGAAGAGCACGCGGCCTTCGGCGGGGGGGAACACCGCGTGCAGAAACTCCCACTGCAGCCGATTGGTGTCCTGGGCCTCGTCCACGATGGCGAGCTTGTATCGCTCCCGCAGGATCGCGACGAGCGACTGCTTTCTCCGCCTCTCGGCCGGAGGATCGGCGTCGCTCACGGTGACCTCCTGCCACGCCCGCACGAGCAGTTCGTCGAAACTCGGGCTGGCCCGCATGCGGTCCCGGGCCCGCTTCTCGCACCCGGTGACGACAGCCGGCAGCAGGGGCAGGAGGGCCAGCCGATCGGCGGGGCATGCGGCCGGCTGGGACGTCATCTCCAGAAAGGGATCGGCCAGGCGGAGCCTCACGAGGTCCCGCAGGCCCTCCTCGTCCCAGTGCCTGCCGGCCTGCGCCTCGGCGACGACCGCGTCGTTGACGACCTCGTCGAGCACGCGGTCGCGGAGTTCCTCGTCGCCGGTGTCCGCCGCGTTCACGCCCGCCAGCCGGAGAATCCGGGCGCAGACGGAGTGCATCGTGCCGATCACGGCGGTGTCGAACTCCGCCGCCGCCCGATCGAGGCGGCGGGCCATGTGTTCGCGTTCGGGCTCGTCGTCGAGCAGATGATCGTCGAGCTGATCCTTCCGGTAGCCCGATGGCGGCGGCTCGCTCCGGAGCAGCCGGGCGGTCGCGACCAGCCGGCCGCGGATCCGCTCGCGGAGCTCGGCGACCGCGTTGCGGGTGAAGGTCGTGACGATGATCTCGCCGATCCGTAGGTCCTCCGTCGTGGCGAGAGCACGGGTGACGTAGGCCGCGACGGCATGCGTCTTGCCCGTGCCGGCGCTCGCCTCCACGAGCGTGCCATTGGGGAGCGGCCCGGCGGTGATGTCGAAGGGACGGATCATGAGAGCACGTAGTGCTTGAGCGAGGTGTCGTGCACGGGAGTGAGCAGGCGCTGGAAGGCGTCGATGAATGCCATGCGCTCAGGATGCTCGGTGAAGACCTCGGTGAAGCTCGGGCCCACGCCGAACAGGCCGCATTCGGACGAACGCCAGTAGAAGTCGGAGCCGATCTCGCCCTCGAACTCCTTCTCTCGATCCGCGGCCTTCGCGATCAGCATCCTGCCGAAGCCGGGTCGAGGAGACGCGATCGCCTCGTGCGCGAGTTCCACGATCTCGTCGAGCCGCCGTGCCGCCGCCACCTGCGGCATGAGCGATGAACCGAGCATCACGACCCGCTTCTGCCAGGCATCCGCGGGCCGCGGGCCGGGGTTGCGCGTGCCCGGCTTCTTGAGCTTGCCGACCTGCCATTCGTCGTGGCGGCTGATGATCGTGACGCCCTTCGCTTCGATCCCCACGGCCCGCGCGACGAGCAGATGCAGGGCCGCCCGGTGCAGCGCACGGTCATGGCCGCCCGGGGCGGCCTTTCCGGCCGTCACGACCACGATCGTCGGCGGCGTGCCATGGAACCCCGCGAGCGTCCCGCCGATGCGGTGCCGGCCGATCTGCGGCCGGTCGGCGAGCTTCTCGGCCTGCAGGTGTCGGATATCGAGCGAGCTCTCCTCCAGGCCGATCTTGAGACCCTGGGCGAGCGCGACGATCTCGTCGATCTGCCGCTGCACGTGCGGGCCGACGGGCAGGATGCCGCTGCGACGCCGGGCGTCCACCCACGCCGGTGCCGAGCCCGGGGCACGGAAGAGTTCGGCGAGCAGTTCGGAGGTCAGCCCCCGGGCCTGCCGCCCGCTGAGCGTCAGAGGCAGCGTGGCGGGGATCGTCTCGTCGTCGTCCCGCCAGGTGTCGATGCCGAGGGTCTCCCGGAGGTAGAGCCCCAGCGGATCCTTGATCAGCCGCTCCAGCAGCGCGATGTCGGTCAGCACGACGGCGGCGGGCATCGGCTGGCTGCCCGCGGCCGCCTGCGGCTGCGAGTTGCCAGCGGACGACGTTCCGCCGTCACGGCCCCGCGGGCCGGGCGATTGCCGCTCCTGCTCCTTCCGTTCGACGGCCGCGAGCACCTCGCCGGCGATCCGGTCATGGCTCCAGATTCCTGCCTTCTCGACGCCGCCCTCCTCGAAATTCCGGCGACTGAGGTGGTGCCGCGGGTGATCGACCTCGATGCCGCTGGCCGCGTCGAACGCGTCGCGGGCGACGCCGTGCCGCACCGCGAAGTCCACGAGCTCGGCCAGCGGCGTGACCAGCGGCACGCGCTTGTTCGACTTCGCGCTGCGTCCGGTGCAGGTGATCACCAGCCGTGCCTCGGCGGCGAGCACGCAGTCGAGCAGCGAGCGCCGCTCGTCCACCCGGGGATCGCCGTCGCCGACGATCTGCTGCCGGCTCACCAGGTCGTCGCCGTCCGCCTCCCCCGCTCCGACGGCGCCGTCGTCGTAGCCGATCACGCAGACCACCTTGAAGGGCACGCCGCGCAGCGGCACCATCGACGAGGCCGTGATCGCGCCGGTGCGCAGCGGCTGCCGCCCCGTCGCCTCGTCGAGCCAGGTGATCAGCACGCCCCGGGCATCGTCGAAGGGCACAGGCACGCGTTCGCCCGGCGTGCCCGCGGCGGCCCGGCGCAGCCGACCCAGCAGGGCGAGAGTCTCGGCGAGCTGCGGGCACTCCTCGCCGCAGAGGCCGACGAGCGCCTGCTCGACCGAGTCGCACCAGTCGGCCACGGGCTTGCGGCCGTCGGCCGCGGCTTCCAGCGTGCGGAGAATGTCGAGGATGCGAACCAGCTTCGTGATCCGCGGCAGATCGACCGATTCCAGGTCGTCGAGCGGCACGATGCCCCCGAGCTCCGTCGATGCCGCGTCGTCGGGCAGCATCGCCCCCAGGAGCATCCGCTCCAGGCCAAGCTTCCACGTGTGGATCTCGGCATTGGCCTCGAGCACCAGGCCTTGGCGACGGCGGTGCTCGGCATCGAGTCCCCAGCGCACCGCCGTCCGCTCCACGAAGTCGATCCACGTCGCCACCGTGTCGTCGTCGATGCCGAAGGTCCTGCGGACCAGCGGATGGCCGGCCACGCCGAGCACGTCGTCGACGGAGGCCCGCGAGCCGGGGAGCGCCAGGAGCGTTGCCAGCAGGTCGGCGGCCTCGCTGGTCTCGTGGATGCCGCGGTCGGCGACGACGAGGGGCAGCGTGATGGGCCGCTGCCCGCCGGTGCCGTCCTTGCCGTGCAGCGTGCGCTGGAAGACCGCCTGCAGGTGCGGGGCGGCCTTCTCCAGGCAGGGGCTCACGATCGCCACCTCGTGCGGCTGGAGCCCGGGAATGTCGACGAACGCCTGGAGCAGGGCGTCGTGGAGCACCTCGGCCTGACGCGAGAGGCTGTGGCATCGATGGATCACGATCGATCGGTCGTGAGCCCGGTCGTGAGCCCGGTCGTGCTCGGCGGAGTCCGGCTGCTTCCCCGCGGCGATCGTGCGCTGCATCCGCGCGAGCAGGGAATCGGGCCGCGCCGCCGGCCGACGCTCGCCGCGGGGAATCTCCGCGACCGTGACGCCGCGGCCCGCGAGCAGATCCTGGAGTTCGCGGGCTCCAGACAGCCAGACGGGCAGGAGCGGATCGACGCCGGGTGGAAATTCCGGATCGCGGCGCTTCTGCAGGGGCCGGTCGCGGAGATTTTCGGGAAGAGACTGCTGGCCCGAGGCCGCCCAGATCGCTCGCAGGCCGGGGGACGGATGCACCAGCAGCGCCTCGACGTCGCACGTCTCCGCCAGGGATTCGAGGCATTCGAGCTGCGGGAGCGTGAGCGACTGCAGGCCGGCGATGAGCAGCGGCTGCCGGCTCTCGTCGTGCGCGATGCTTCGACGAGCCGGCGGGGACGGCGTGCCGATGCGTTGCCGCAGCCTGCGCCAGAGCCTGAACTGCCACTGGTCGGCGTCACGCAGCGCCGCGGGCACCGGCTCGCCGTAGACCTGCACGTCGTTGGCCGTCGGTTCGAGCACCGCATTCTCCTGCGGCTTCTCCCACTCCAGGATCATTCCCGGCCGGCGGACGTGGTATTCGTCGAACAATCCCGCGATCCGCCGGGACGCCAGCAGCGGCTCACGCGTCAGGTCGCACGGAATGCCCAGCTCAGCGGCATCCGGGCCGGTGATCAGGTCGAGCACGGCGAAGGTGAGCCGGTCGAACTCCCACGGGTCGGGAGCGTCGCCCTTGTCCGGCTGCAGCAGGGCGAGGATCGTTCCCGGAAACGAGATGTCGACGTTGGCGACGACACCGTCGCACACCGGTTCGGCGGTCCCCGCCGTCCCGGCCGTGCTCGCCCCGAGCGTTCCGGCCAGCTCGTTCATGAGCCAGGCCTTCGTGCCGGCGTTGGGCACGACGATCCGCGGCTTCGCGAAGAGGTCGCACTCCCGGCTCAGAAACTCCCTGACCGGCGCCCGCACGTCGTCGAGGTGGGTGACGTAGGAGATGGAGAGCGACATGGCGGGAGTCAGCGTACAGTGCGAAGGGAAACACCGCCGGGGCCGGCGGCGACGGCGGACAGGGGCGGCGGGCGGGAGCTGGGACCGGCCCGGCGGTCCTTCAGGACTACGCCGATCGGCCGCGGCCGCTTCATGCCGCGGGCCGGATCGCGGTTTTCCGGCCGCCAGGAGCGCGGGGCCGCCCGGAAGAGGAGCCGGAAGGGGAGATTGTGATCCATCCCGTCGGGTCGCGCATAGCAGCCCGTGGATAAAGTCGACCGCCGCTGGATGCGGCGGCAGCCGACCTGGGAACCCCCCGGCGTTTCCGCCGGCATCGCCTGTGTCGCCCGCGTGCCGCCGCCGGTCGCTCCGTGCCGCACCCGGCCCCGCGCATCCGCAGCTATCGTCGCGTGGCGTCGCCGTCGTTGCCGACGCCGGCGAATTCCAGGGCGGCGCCGCTCGCCCGTGCCGCATCGTGGCGTTGCAGACGATGGTGGCCGCGGCTGCCGGCCGCGGCGTGCACGAGTTCCATGCGGCCGTCGGTGTGCTCCACGATCGCCGTGCAATGCTCGATCCAATCGCCGCAGTTGTAGTAGTCGATTCCGTCGATCCGACGGATGGCCGGTACGTGAATATGACCGCAGACCACGCCCGCGCAGCCGTGCTCACGGGTGTAGCGGGCCACGAACCGTTCGAAGTCGTTGACGAAGTTAACGGCTGACTTCACGCGGCGCTTCAGGCTCGCGCTCAACGACCAATACGGAAATCCGAGGAACTGCCGCAGGGCGTTGGTCCAGGCGTTCGCATGCAGGGCGAGCGTGTAGGCCCGATCGCCGAGTCGATAGATCCACCGGGCGTGCCGCGTGACCTGGTCGAACTGATCCCCATGAATGACGAGCAGCCGGCGGCCATCGAGCGTCACGTGCACGAGCTTGTCGGCCAGCTCGACGCCTCCAAAAACCTGCGGGCACCAGGGGCGGAGAAACTCGTCGTGATTCCCCACGACGTAGAACACGCGGGTGCCACGTTTGAGCATCCCGAGCATGCGGCGTATGACGAAGCTCGCCGTGTCGTCCCAACGGAAGTTTCGTCGCAGCTTCCAGCCGTCGACGATGTCGCCCACCAGGTAGAGTCGATCGGGCTCGTAGTCGCCCAGAAACTCGAAGAGGGCGTCTGCCCGTGAGAAGCCACACCCGAGATGCAGGTCGGACACGAACAGCGAACGCACTCGCATGAGACGGTCCCTAGTGCCGCCGAGAACGTGACGGGACATCCAAAACGGCCGCGAGGCTACCTCATTCATCGGTGATGCGAAGCGCCGATGCGGATGAGAATTGCATGAGCCTCCGCGGTCGCCGGGGTCGCCGCGAGGCAACGGCGTGGGCGGGACGGGCGGAGGTTCGGCCCCGTCCGCGACGGTTTTCAACCCGCCGCGTCGGGCTGAAGAAGACCGCCAAGAAGGCCGAGCTGGCCGACGGTCGGAAGGGAGGTGCGCGATGATGCACCTCCGCCAACCACTCCAGCTGCCGAAGGGCGGCGAGCTTCGCGCCCTCATCCACGCTCGGTTTTCGACCGAGGAGCAACGGCAATCGAGCATCGACGGCCAGATCGCCGCCTGCCGGTATCCCGGCGGCTCGTCGTGGGCCAGCATCTTCTTGAGCGTGTGCCAGCCCGCCCCGTACTTGGCGATCGCCGCCCGCTTGCTCAAGGCGCCGGTCAGCACCTCACGGCGAACCTCGCTCCAGATCTCCATGTCGCAGTGCACTCCTGTGCCTCTCTCTGAAAGGGGGTGTGATCGGGGCTGTCGCCCCGATCCTCCCCGCCCAAAGAACTGCACGGTCGTCCGCCGCCATTTTGGACCGCCGCGACACGGTCCCCGCGCCGCCGTTTTCGACCGCCGTCAACATGCGACGCCTCCGGATTCGCTACGACCGCTCCGACGACGTGCAAGACGCGTGGAACAGGCTTGCCGCTTCAGTCCTCTGCTATCGCGTCGCGATCCGTTGGGGCATCTGCCCCGGATAGATTTTGTCAGGGCCTATAAATCCACACCTGTTTCTGCGCAGGCCGTCGCCCTTGGCGGAAACCCGCTGAAAAAAGGGACCCGTATGGCCAGCGAGGAGGGCGACGGCAGGGGCGGTAATCGCCGTGTCGATATCTCCGAAGCCGCGCAAGCACGAGCCGAAGGCTAGTGAACGCCGCAGCCGCCGCTGCAAGGCGTTACGACGGTGAAGCGGGAGTTCTGGGTCCGATGCTTGTTGCGAGAATGGACGGGCGTATACTCAATCGAGAAGGTTTTGCGAACGGTGTGTATGTGGATACGCTCCCTTTAGCAGAAACAAGCGAGCAGGCGTACGATCATGACAACGATCCAAGTGACGCTCCCTGACGACCTGGCACGCAAGGCTACCGAGGCCGGGCTGTTGTCGGCCGCAGCCATTCAAGAAATGCTACGCGAGCAGTTGCGGCGCCGTGCTGGTGAATCGCTGCGTGAGATGTGGAGCCTGATGCCCGATGAGGTATTGACGCCGGAAATCGAGCAGGAAGTCGCTGAAGCTGTACAGGCGTACCGAGCCGAGCAACGTTCGCGGCGGGGCGGATGACGTCCGCGACGCCGGTGCTTCCGATCGTCGCAGTGCTGGATACGAACGTCGTCATCGCTGGGCTTCTGTGGAGTGGCCCGCCCCGCTCGCTGCTGGTGCGAGCAACGGAAAACGACGATTTCATTCTGGCGACCAGCCCAGTGCTGATTGAGGAACTCGTTGGCACGCTCTCTCTGTCGAGGTTCCAGAAGCGGATCGCCGTGACCGGAAAATCAACCGAGTCGTTCGTCTCGGCCTACCGCGATGTGACAACGCTCGTGTCCCCCGTCGCCGTGCCGCGCGTCGTCGGTGATGACATTGACGACGACCATGTGATCGCCGCGGCTGTGGCTGCCAGGGCGAGGTATATCGTGACCGGAGACCGCCGACATCTGTTACCCATCGGGATGCACGGCAGCATAGCGATCATTTCACCTCGACAGTGCCTCGATCTTGTTGGTGGTTGAGTCGCGATTCGCTATCAAGCAGGTCATCCCAAGGAGACAACCCATGAAGATCGCGTTTCTCCGCACCGGTGTGATGGGCACCGGCTTCGTTCGTCGGATGCTGGCTCAGGGGCGCAACGGTTCATGTGTGGAACCGCTCGCTAGCGTCGGCGAAGCCGCTCGAGGCCCATGGTGCCAAGGCGTTGAATGCGTCTGCCGACGCGGTTGCGGGAGTCGATCGGGTGCATCTCTCTCTGGCGGACGATGCTTCGGTCGATTCGGGAGGATAGCCCGGTCAATGGCACTTTCGCAACCGTTGTCCGGTCAGTGAGTTGCATGTGGGCCGAGGCTGGTCGCTGACGGGTGCGTGCCGGGCCGGTCGTCGCGGGAATTCCCAGACCGGGTACCCTTCGGAATGATCTGTTTTTCACGCTCGGCAGAGACCTTCTCCGGATCCGGGCATCAGCCGGCTTGTCGCGGCGGCTTCACAGCGAGTGGATGTCGATCGCGGGCAGCTCGTCGGGTGACGATTGAAAGACATCACGGTCGTCATGCGCCTGCACGAGTTCGCCCCAGTCGGTGGGCGGCCCGCGAGCGGGCGAGATCGGTGGCGGTTCGAGCGGTTCGCCGAGGTGTGTCAGGATTTTCCGGATCGGCCCGGGCTCCGTGATGAACGCGATCAGCCGGATGTCGCCGCCGCACACCGGGCACTCGAGCGGAAACTCCTCCCCCACCCGCGCCATCAGCTTGGCCCACGCAATCCGGGAGGTGTCGTGCGAGCGGGGCTTTTCATGAGAGTTGCAGCAGCCTTCCGCGGGATGTCGGCCGTCCGCGTGCCCGCCTGTCGCGGCATCCCGCTGCTTGCCGACGTTGCCGACGACGAGCGCCGTGACGGCCGAGCGCAGCGGGTGGTTCGGCGCGAAGACGCCTGGCTTGCCTTACGGCGGCAGGGCCATTCATGGCCCCTGCCGCCTCGGGCAGTCGGAGCCAAAGCCGAGGTTTGGCTCGACCGCCACGCCAGCCTCCGGCTGGCCGGTGCCGGTGCTTGCGCGGCTGCGGGATCAGATCCGCAAGCCGATCGAGGAACTCAAACGGCGCGAGCTCAATGACTCCGTTGGCCCCCGGCGGCGTGGATTTTCGTGAGCGGCCGGGGCCGACCCAGGTGGCGGCCTTGTGTGACCGGCTCTTGGAGTCGGTGCGATCAGCGGCCCGGCCTGCGGGCGGACCACCGGGCAGGCATTGACGGATACTGATCCCCGACCGATCCGTGCCGGGTGAGCCCCCCGAACCGGACGCTCGTCTTCCAAGGAGCTTGGGCCGGGCTCATCAAGCAGGAAGGCCGTCCGCGACCGCTGCCGGGACCACGGTTTCGGCCGATTTCCCACCAGAAAAAATCTTCGAAACAGTTCCCTAAATCGTACCCTGCACCTGCACGCAAGGGCCGCATATGGACGCAGGGGACGACGGACGCAAAACCGAGAATCGCGGTATTCGTCGGGAATTCCGCGGGGTGCGTCCTGGTGCGTCTCCCTGCGGAAACGCCGAAAAGAAGTGAATACCCTCGACAGGGATCGAACCTGTAACCTTCAGCTCCGGAGGCTGACGCTCTATCCAATTGAGCTACGAGGGCATCGCGAGACACGCGTCGCCCGGCCAGGCCGATGAGACGCCGACGAGGATTCTATCAGGCGGCCACGCCGGGCAACAGGATCACCCCGAGCCGCAGCCGCAGGTCGGATTCCGTGCCGTGCCCGGCGGAAATCGGCACCTGGCAGAAGGATCGGCGCGTCAGGCCGATTTGCGGAGCGGCGCGGCCGTCCGCCGCCTGGGGCGGCCCACCGCCGCGTGCGGCTCGTCGATGCGGATCGTCCGCCCCGCGTCGTCCGCCTCGCCCCGCGCACGTTCCGCCGCCTCGGCGACGAGCCCGCGCAGCTGCATGTAGCGCGGCAGATAGCCGCCGAATTGCAGCAGGGCCACCAGCCGGCCCGCCAGCATCGGCACCGTGCCCAGCGGCGCCCGCGTCACCGCGTGCCGCACGATCTCGTAGAGGTGGCACACGGCCGCCGGCACCACCGACTGCCCGGCCAGCGATCGCCAGAAGAGCCGCTCCGCATGCAGGCCCGCCGCGAACGGCCGCGACCGCGTCACGGAAAGCGCGGCCGCGATGACCACCGAGCCCGTCTCGAGCGCCACCGTCCGGCCCGAGCGTGACAGCGTCACCGCCATGTCGGCATCGGCCAGCGGCTCGCCGCAGGAAGTCGTGAACCCGCGGCCGGCCATCTCGAACACCTCGGCCCGCCAGAAGCCCGCCTCGAGCACCGGCCCCATCGGCACAGCCGCGGCCGCGGGCAGGCCCGTCGACACCCGCGCCCGGCGCCAGTGCGGATCGGCCGCGACGTCGATCCGCCGGCCCCCCGTCGCCGTGCGCACGCCCGCCGACACGATGCGGTCACGGTCGTCGGCCGCCACGCCGAGCGGCACCACCGCGGCGACCGACTCGTCGTCGAAGCGGTCGACCGCCGCATCGGCCCAGCCATCGGTGGCCCGCCAGCCGGCCGCCAGCACGTGCACGATCTGCCCTTCGCTCGCGGCCACGCCGAGGTTCGTGCAGCTCACGAGCCCGGAGCCCGTCGGTGCCTGGACGAAGCGGACCTCCTCGCTGATGTTCCAGGGGTCGGCGTAGTCGCAGCCGAGCGCCACCACGATCTCGCAGTCGTCGGGGCGGTTCTCGAGGACGCTGACGAGCGTCTCCTCCATCGCCGCCGGGTCGGCGGGTGCGGGGATCACGATCGACAGCCGCGGAGGCAGCACCACATCGAACTCGTCGCTCATCGCCCGACTCCCCCCGACCGCCGTCCACGCCGCACCCCGTCCGCCGCCCGTTGGAGGCAGACCGTCCCCCTCGATGCCATCGTCGTCGTCAGCCTGCTGCTCGCGGCCTCGTCCCGCGCACCGCCCACTGGACCCGCGGCCGAGCCGCGGTCGCCTTCCGTCAGGCCGCGGCCCGCTGCGGCTGCAGTTCGGTGAACAGGTTCACGGTGGCCAGCATCTCGCCGTCGGCGTCGTAGAACTGCAGCACGCCGACGTCGATCATCCACATCGCGAACATTTCGGCGACCCGGTAGCAACGGGCCACGCAGCGGCCGCGATCGATGCGGATGTTTTCCTGGACGTCGTCGACGTCGGACTGGTCCGCGCCGAGGTCGAGGAAGTAATGCGTGACGAGCCGGCGCACGTCCGCGGCATTCATGTGCAAGCGCATGGAAGGCAACCTCCTGTTGCGGGCTGTCCCACGGGCGGACTGTCGAGCGACCTCGTGTCGATCGGGCCGGGAAAGCTACTCAGGCAAGGGCATGGGCGAAAGACTGTTTTCTTCCGCGAAAAGCCGCTTCCCGACGCCGAATCCCATCCTCCAGGAGTGCAGATCGACCAAAACCGACGCCCACGATGACTCCACTGTCGGCACTCTCCCCATCCCCCAATCCCCGCCATCTTTCGCCAGCCCTCCCGGCCGGTGCCGTCGGCACGGTTTGCCGTCACGACACCGGCGGCCACCACCCGCGTCAGCGGCGCGTGGTCCATTCGTCCGCCGCGTAACGCTCGCGGACCAGCCGGGCGACGCGGTCGCTCGGCCAGGCCGACTGCACGTGGGCGGCGCCGAACGCGTCGCGCACGATCTGCTCGAGCGTCGCGCGGCCGAGACCCAGGTTCGCGAGAAACTCGCCGTGCTGCCGGCCGCCGCGGTAGCCGGGCTCGCGCGGCGGATGCCGCAGCACCCGCGACACGAGCCCCAGGTCGAACGCGTCGAGCAGCGTGCCGTGGTAGAGCACGCCGTGCCGCCGCACCCGCAGCGCGGTGCCCGCCACCTTCCGGGGCCGGTCCTCCGCGGCTCCGCGCGTGATCGCGAGATCGCTGGTGCCCCGCCGCGACACCGCCGCGTCGCCGCCGGTCGACCCCGCAAACGCCCGCAGCCCGGCGGCGAGCGCCGCGGCCAGCGGAGCGAGCATGCCGGCATGGATCGACTCGATCGGCGGCGGCCCGGCGGGATGCGGCACGACCACCGACCACATGAGGCAGCCGGGGCCCAGCAGCACCGTGCCGCCGCCGCTGGGCCGCCGGATCACGCGGACGCCGTGTCGCCCGCAGGCCTCGAGGTCGACCTCCTCCGCGAGCCGGCCCGACGACCCGAGCACGACCGTCGGCTCGTCCGCCATCCAGGTCCGCACGCACGTCATCGCGGCGCGTCCTTCGTGCGCCAGTTCCAGGAGGGCCTCGTCGAGCGCGAGGTTCTCCTCCACCGTGCGCAGGTCGACGTCGAGCCATGCGGCCGGGGGCGCGGCCGCGGTCTGCTGGGCCGGGGTGGCCGCCGCGTCCGGCCGGGCGGGCGGGGCGACGGGCCGGTCGGGATTGTCGGGATGTTGCGGCACGGGGGTCGCCACCTGGCGGGCTCAGGATAGAGTAGAGGAGGCGTGTGCGGAGAGCGGTTCCCGCCCCGTCACGGCGGCGCAGCGCCCGACCCCTCCAGCCGTGACCGTCAGCGACGCTCCCTCATCCATGGCCGACACCGACCGCCGCACCTTCGATCCGGATGAACTGCCCCCGGTGGAACCGCCGAACGCGGCGTTTCTGGTGCAGCTGTTTCTCGTGCCCGGGGTCATCGTCGCCATCATCGTCTGCGTCTGGCTGGCGTTCCACTGGCTGGCCCACCTCGGCAGCGACCCGCAGGCGTACGTCCGCACGCTGCGGCGCGACAACGAGGGCCGCTGGCAGGCGGCCCTGAATCTGGCGAACGACCTCCGCGGCCCCGGCTCGGCGGCCCTCAAGGCCGACGAATCGCTGGCGGTCGAACTGGGACGGATCCTCACCGACGAGGTGTCGAGCGGCCGCACCGGCGAACAGTCGGAGACCCTGCGGATCTACCTCTGCAGGGCGCTCGGCGAATTCGCGATTCCGGCGGCGGCGCCGTCGCTGGTCGCGTTGGCACGGGGGGGCGGCGACCCGCAGACCGCACGCGCGGCGGTCGAGGCGCTCGCCGTGCTCGCGACCAACCTCGCGGAGGCCGGCAGGACCCCCGACGACCAGGCAGCCGTCACGGCGGCGGTCGTCGCCGCCTCCCGCAGCGACGCGATGCAGCTGCGGTCAGCCGCCGCCTTCACGCTCGGCGTGGTCGGCGGCCCGGCGGCGGTCGACCGGCTGCTCGAACTCGTCGGCGATCAGGCGGAAGATGTGCGGTCCAACGCCGCCATCGCGTTGGCCAGGCAGGGGCGGCCGGAGGCGTTCGACGCCCTGACGCAGATGCTCGCCCTGCCCGACGTGCCGCCGCCCGCGAACGCCGTCGCCGACGATGCGGCGCGGTCGATCCGCTACAAGCGGGCGCTGGTGGTCGTCAACGCCCTGCGCGGGGTGGCGCTCCTGGTGGACGCGACCCACGAGCCGCCCCCGGCCGCCGTCGTCGCACGCGTGCGGGAACTCGCCCAGGATCCGGTGGCCGACGTGCGGTCGAGCGCGACGGCGGTGCTGAAGAAGGTCGAACGGCTCGCGGGGCAGGGGGGCGGGGCCGCCGCGGCCCGCTGAAGCCGCCTGCGGGACCCCGCGGGGAAGCGGCCAGCGGGGTTTCGTGTGCCTCGGGGCGAGTCGGCGGCTCACGCGCTGAGAAACTCGTCGAGCGCCTCCCGCAGCTCCTCGGTGTCGGGCTCGATGCCCGTGAGCGAGTGGAAGTCGATCGCCGTCCGTGCGCAGTGGATCTCCAGGCCGTCGATGACGCAGGCGTTGTGCTGACGGGCGGCCGTCACCACCGGCGCCGGCTGGCTCACGACCGCCAGGTCGGCCACCACGAGATCGGGCCGCAGCGCCGTGAGCGTCGCCGTCGGCTTCGGTCCCGTGGCGGGCACGGCGACGACGACGATGCCGACCCGTTCGGGCACCTCGATCGACGGGCCCCAGGGCACCGTGCCGGCGGCCGCCGAGCCCAGGGCCGCGACCGCGTCGACGAGCGGCACCGCCCGTTCCGGCGAGCGGCTGCAGACCACGATCTCGGCGGCCTGCGCGAGGGCCAGTTCCAGCGCCACGGCGCGGCCGGCGGCGCCGGCCCCCACGACGAGCACCCGGGCGCCGGCCGGATCGACGTGCGCCCTCAGGGCCTCGAGCACGCCGCGGCCGTCGGTCATGTGGCCGGCGGGGCCGGCCGGCTCGCGGGTGACGAGGCTCACCGCGCCGGCGAACGTCGCCGCGGGGCTGGCCGAGGCGACGACGGGCAGCGCCGCGGCCCGCAGCGGACCGGAGAGGACGCAGCCGCGAAAGCCCATCGCAGCGGCGCCTCGGATGGCGTCGCCGATGCCGTCGGGCTGCACGTCGAGCGATACGAACCGCCAGTCGAGTCCGGCCGCCTCGATCATCCGCTCGAACAGGTACTGCGCCGGATTGCCCGCCGCGGGACAGCCCAGCAGGGCGACGACTTCCTGGAGGGCGGGGCTCGGCATCGTGCGGGTGGGCCGTCAGACCGTGATGTGCGTCACCGCGAGGAACCGCGGATCCTTGCGGATGGGATCGAAATCGGGCTCCGCCACCAGGAGGTCGCGGTAGCGGCCGTCGAGCGAGATGGCGTTGGTGAGGTGTTCGATCGCGGCCTGCACGTCGCCGCCCAGCGAATGATAACAGGCGAGGTTGTAGAGGAGGATCGGTTCCCTCGGCGAGCTCTCCAGCCCCTTCTTCAGGGCGGCGATCGCGGCGTCGAGGCGGCCGAGCCGCTTCAGGCACCAGCCCATGCCCAGCCACGCCTCGAGCCGTTTGGGATCCTGCTCGGTTACCACCGTCAGGGCCGCGAGGGAGGCATCCCATCGTCCCAGGGCCCGCAGCGCCTCCCCCTCGAGCAGCTTCGCGTCCGCCGTGGAGCGGGTCGGCTCGGGGAGCAGGGCGAGCAGCCGCAGCGCACGGTCCAACAGCCGCGCGGCGCTGGCCGGAACGGGCTGGTCGTGATCGACGAGCAGCTCGCCGAGTTCGATGTAGCCGCAGGCCTCTCTCAGGATGGCCTGGCGACGCTGCCGGGACATGGCGGTCATGCGGTCGGTCTCCAAGGCGACGCACTGCGGCCGATTCTAGGCTGGCCCGGGCCGCGGTGGAGGTACACCGCCGCCGCACGAGGCCGGCATCGGCACCATCTCCTCTACGCAGCGACCGGCCGGATGGTTTCGGACCGGCGCGGATGCCGAAAAACGCGGGTTTTTCGCGGGTCGCCGGCCGACGTCTTTTTTTTGTACGAAACCGGCCCGCGGCCGCCACTCTTTCTCTGGCGGCCTGCGCCCGCGGCCGCCATTTCCCTCCGGAGGGGCAGCGATGCGACTGACACTCAGAACGCTTCTGGCCTGGCTCGATGCGGTGCTCCCCGTCGATGAGCAGGTGCATCTGGGGGAGAAGGTCTCCGCCAGCCAGACCGCGTCGCTGCTCGCGGAGCGGATCCGGGTGGCCGTGAATCGGCCGGCGATCGCCACGCCCGCCCCCGACGCCCGCGGCCTTGCCGACGACGCCAGTTCGGTCGCGGACTTTCTCGACAACACGCTGTCGGCCGACCAGCTGGCCGCGTTCGAGCGAATCTGCCTCGAGTCGGACATGCACCTCGCGGAGGCGGCCGCGTGCCACGCGATGCTGGCCGCGCTCGGCCGCCATCAGGCGGCAGACATCGCTCCCGCGACGCTCCAGCGGCTGCACAGGCTGGTGCACGAACGCCTCGAGCAGGAGCGGTTCGTGACGGCCGCCGGCAATGGTCTGCACGGGGCCGGGGACGGCCACCAGGAATCGCGGGAGACGGCGCGGGCGCTGCGGGCGGTGCTGGCGCCGGCCGAAGCCACCGGCGATGCTGTTGCGGGCCAGGCACCGGCCGATTCCGGTCCGCAGCTGACGCAGCCGGCCGGTGGGCCGGGCCCGCACGGGCCGTCGGCCGGCAGCGGCCGCGTCGGCCAACGCCGGTCGTCGCAGGCGGCCTGGTGGTCTGCGATCATCGCCGCGTCGCTCGTTGTTGTGCTCGTCGGTGTGCTGGGCTGGTCCGCTTTCCGCGGTGGCCGTCGCGTGCCGCAGGCGAAGGTCGGCGGCCAGCCAGCCGTGGCGGTCGAGCCCGTCCCGGCGGCGCCGGGCGAGGCCGTGGCGACGGCTGCGCCGTCCGTCCACGCGGCGTCGGCGGGTGAGCCGAGCGTGCCGGCGATGCCCGCGGCCGTGGCCGCTCCTCCCGATGCAGCCGTTCCCACCGCGGCCATTCCCGCCGCGTCCATTCCCGCCGCGTCCATTCCAGCCGCTCCAGCCGCGGCGACCGCCGAGCCGAATCCCGCGCCGCCGGCTGCGGCAGCGATTGCGCCGGTGTCTCCGTCGCCGACGACGGTCGCGGCCGCGACCGCCCCGGCGATGCCTGCAGGTCCGCCACCGCGGACGGAATCGGGCACAGCGGGTCCGTCCGGTCCGCCGGCCGGCCCGGCGGCGGGGGCCGCTCGAGCCGCCCCCGCCGATCCTGCGGCGGCGGTGCCCATCGTCGTCGTCGGCGGCCCGCTGCTGCGGCTGGTGAAGCAGGTGGGCGGCGAGGAATGGCAGCAGGCGGCGGCTGGCAGCAGCGTGCTGCCGGGGGATGAACTGGTCGTGCCGCCATGGAGCGAGGCGAAGCTCACGGTGGGCGGCGTCGAGGTCACCCTGCTCTCGCTCACGGATGCAGCGTTCCTGATCGATCGCGACGTCGCGCCGCGGATCGACATGCTGTTCGGTCGCTGCCTGGTCGGCGGCGCGGACGCCAGCCGCATCCGCGTGTCGGCGGGTGGCCTCGCCGGTGCGATCGCCGCGGGGCCCGCCACCCGGGTCGCGATCGACGTCGGCATGGATCGCCCGGACGCGGGCGAGGCCGCCGCCCCGGTCGCGGCGGGTGCCAGCTCCATCACCGCCGGCCAGAGGCCGTTCGCCTGGCAGCCGCTGGCGGCCGACGGTAGCGTGCCGGCCGGGGCGACGCCGCTCGCCGTGCCCGCCGGCAGCGCCGTCGTCTGGCGGGACGGCCGGGCTTCGCTCGAGGCCGCCGTGCCCCCCTCCTGGATCGCCGCCACCGGCTTTCCGGACCGGCTGCAGAAGGGGGCCGCGGAAACGCTCGTCGCCAGGATTTCCGCGGGCCGGCCGCTGCTGCTGACGCTCCGGGAGATGACGGCCGACAGGCGGATCGAGAACCGCATGCTGGCGGCGGCGACGCTCGCGCTCATCGGCCAGTCGGAAGAGATGGTGGAACTGCTCGAGGCGGCCCCCGGAAACCGCAGCTTCCTCGAGGACCAGCAGTGGCTGACGCTCGAGCGGATGGCGGTGCCGGCGACGCTCGCCCGCGGTGGCGAGGCGAAGGCCGGCCTGCACCGTGCGATCCTCAAGTACGCGCCGCCCGAACAGGCGGATCGACTCTGGGCGATGGCCCGCGGGTTCAGCGACGCCGACATCGACGGTGGAGGAGGTCGGGTGCTGGTCGACAGCCTCGATGATCCGAGCCTGATGGTGCGTCGCTACGCCTACAAGACGCTCTGCGACATCACGCGGCCGAGCCCGGCCGACCGCCTGCGGTATCGCCCCGACGCGCTGCCGGAGCGGCGGCGCGAGGGAGTCGCCTGGTGGCGCGGGCAGTTGCAGCAGGGGCTCGTCCACCGCTGAGCGGCGCCGCCGCGCACCGGCCGACACGGGGGCCGGCCGTGCCGCCCGAGACCCGTTCCCCCGGCCCACGGGCCGCGCCGCGGGGCTGGTTTGTGTCGCCGCCGCCGCGGCTGCTATGATCGACCCGCCAGCCGGATTGCCTGCTGGTTGCACGGCGAGGCACCCCGGAGGGGGCTGCGTCCATCGCCGGCACACCTCGGAAGGGAACCGCTCGCGTGCAAGTCAACGTGTCGGCACGGCATGGCCACCTCAGCCCCGCATCGCAGTCGAAAATCCAGGCGAAAGTCGCCCGACTCAAGAGGTATTTCAACCGTCTCACGGCCCTGAACGTCACCGTCGACCTCGAGAACCCCTCGCTGCCGACGGTCGAGATCGTCGCCTCGGCCGAGCACTTCCACGAGATGGTGAGCCGCGAGCACTCCGGCCAGCTGTGGCGCAGCGTGGACGGCGCGGTGCAGAAGCTCGAGCAACAGCTCAGGAAGCACAAGGAGAAGGTCCGGGATCACAAGCACGTCGAAGGGGCGCGGCGATCCTGATCGCGATGCACAGATGAAGTTTTCCGATTTTGTGGCGGTCGACGCGATCCGTTCCCACATTGACGCCGACTCCAAGGAGGGAGTCATCCGCGAGATGGCGCAGTCGCTGGTCGATGCCGGCAGCATCGCCGCGGGCGACCTCGACGGCATCGTCAAGGCGATCATGAAGCGCGAGGATCTCGGCAGCACGGGGATCGGCCGGGGCGTGGCGGTGCCGCACACGAAGCACCCCAGCGTCCGCCGCCTGGTCGGCACCGTCGCGGTGAGCCACGACGGCGTCGATTTCAAGAGCCTCGACGGGGAACCGGTGCAGCTCTTCTTCCTGCTCGTGTCGCCGCCGGACCGGCCGGGCGACCACCTGCGGGCGCTTGAGAACATCTCCCGGCAGCTGCGGGACGACTCCTTCTGCAAGCAGCTGAAGTCGGCCAAGGGGCCGCTGGAGATCCAGCACCTCCTCGAGGAGGCCGACAGCCACGGGGTGGCGTCGTGACGGTGGCCGTGGCAACGCACGGCGGGGAGCGCCGCGGACGGCATCCCCTCGGGGCACGACCGGAAGGCGAAGGTTCGGGCAGCATGAGTGAGCAGGTGGTGTCGCGAGAGGTGGTGGTGGGCATGCGGCAGGGTCTGCATGCGCGGCCGGCCGACCTGCTCGCACGCGAGGCCCGAAAGTGGCAGTCGCGGATCGAGTTCTCCAACGCGGCCCAGCGGGTCGACGGCAAGAGCATCCTCGAACTGCTGACGCTCGCCGCCGAGGCGGGCACGCGATTGGTCGTGGAGGCGACGGGACCCGACGCCCGCGAGGCGCTCGATGCGATCGGCAGCCTCTTCGACAGCAATTTCAACGAACAGCCAGACGAATCCTGACGAACGGCCTGTGCTGGCCGTGCCGATCTCCGGCAGCCAGCCCGGCCGTCCTAACCAACCTCAGTCCACACAACGACCAACGAAGGAGCCGCAACGAGCCGCGTGGCGCGAGTGCCCCGGGGATGCTGATCGCCGCCGCCGTCTTCACGGCCGCCCGTGCGATCTCCCCGAACGGGCATTCAGCCGCCCGCGGGCGGGATGCGCCCCATGCTGAAACTCCAGGGCATCGCCGTCTCGCCCGGCGTCACGATCGGCGAGGCGCTCGTCCTCGACAGCGAGGGCTTCCGGATCCCGCGGCGCTTCGTGGAGCGCAGCGCCGTCGACACCGAGCTGGCGCGGCTCCAGCACGCGGTCGCCGAGACGGGCCGGGAGATCGAGCGCAACCGCGACGCGATCCGCGCGGAACTCGGCGAGCAGTATGCCGCCATCTTCGACGCCCACCTGGCGATGCTGCACGACGCCAAGCTGCAGCAGGAACTTTCCACCGCGGTCCGCGACCGCAACTGGTGGCCGGAATATGCGGTGAGCCGCACGCTGCGGCGGTATGCCAAGGTCTTCCAGAGCCTCGACAACCACATCTCCCAGCGGGCCCATGACATCTACGACATCGAGAAGAGCCTGCTGCGGAACCTGCTCGGGCAGCGCCGGGAGACGCTGGCGGCGATCTCGCAGCCGGTGATCGTGCTCGCCCACAACCTCACGCCGAGCGAGACCGCAAACCTCGACCGCCGGTTCGTCCAGGGCTTCGCCACGGAACTCGGAGGGCCCGGCAGCCACACCGCGATCGTGGCGGAGGGGCTGGAGATCCCGGCCGTGGTCGGGATCGGTCCGTTCCTCGCCGACGTGTCGGGCGGCGAGCCCGTGATCCTCGACGGCAACCAGGGTGTCGTGATCCTGCAGCCGGACGAGGAGACGATCGCCCGCTACCGGATCGAGGTGGAGGCGGCCCGGACCGTCGCGGAGAAGCTCGACCTGCTCCGCGACCTGCCGGCGGTGACCAGCGACGGTGTCCGCGTCCAGATCACGGGCAACATCGAATTTCCCAGCGAGGCTGAGCAGTGCATCAGCCGCGGCTGCGACGGCATCGGGCTCTACCGCACGGAGTTTCTCTACCTCACCAGCCGCAGCGAGCCGACCGAGGAGGATCACTTCGCGGCCTACCGCGACGTCGTGCAGGCGATGCCGGGCAAGCCGGTGGTGATCCGCACGCTCGACCTCGGCTCCGACAAGATGCACACCGAGGCGCAGGTCGAGGAGGAGCGCAACCCCTGCCTGGGGCTGCGAAGCATCCGGCTGTCGTTGCGGCAGCTGCCGATGTTTCGCACGCAGCTGCGGGCGATCCTGCGTGCCAGCGCCCTGGGCGACGTCCGGGTGCTCTTCCCGCTCGTCTCGACGATCGTCGAGCTGCGGCAGGCGCGGATGGTGCTGGCGGACGTGATGGAAGATCTCGCCGAGCACGGCATCGCGTTCAACCCGAAGATGCCGGTCGGCATGATGGTGGAGACGCCGGCCGCCGTGATGATGCTCGACGCGTTCATCAAGGAGGTCGACTTCGTCTCGATCGGCACCAACGACCTCATCCAGTACACCCTGGCGGTCGACCGGGGCAACAAGGAGGTCGCCGAACTGTACAACGCCTGCGATCCGGCGGTGCTGCGGCTGCTGCGCCGCTCGCTGGACATCGCGGGCGGGGCCGGCGTGCCGGCCACGGTATGTGGACAGATGAGCGGCAGCGTGATGTACACGCAGCTGCTTCTGGGAATGGGCCTGCGGCAACTGAGCGTGCCCGCGAGCGCGATCCCGGAGGTGAAGCAGGTGGTCCGAAGTGTTTCGGCCGCCGAATGCCGCGTGATTGCGGAGAAGGCGCTGACGATGGACGGGGCGCGGGAGGTGAAGGCCTACCTGCGCGACCAGTTGCGTCGGCTGCTGTCGGAGACGGTCGCGTAGCGGCCGCCGCCGGCCCCGGACGGGGCGAATCAGCGAACGAAACCGCCGGCGACCAGCCGGGCGAACAAGAAAGCAAGAAAGAAGGACAAGATCATGAAGCAGGAAATGCTCATCAACGTGTCGCAGCCGGAGGAATGCCGGATCGCGATCATGGAGGATGGCGTGCTGGAGGAGCTCTACGTCGAGCGGACCAGCCAGGACAACCTCGTCGGCAACATCTACAAGGGCCGGATCGTCAACATCGAGCCCAGCATCCAGGCGGCGTTCGTCGACTTCGGCGTGGGCCGCAACGGCTTCCTGCACATCAGCGACGTCGAGCCGCAGTACTACCGGCAGGGCGGGCTCGACCCCGACAAGGCGTTCGAGGCGGGCGAGACCGCGGCCCGCGGCGGCGAGGAGGCCGAGACGGACGGGGACGGCCGGCGGTCGGCGACGCGTCGGCGGCCACGGCTGGGGGATCGGCCCCGCGTGAAGCCCCCGATCCAGGACATCCTGCGGCGGGGCGACGAGGTGCTCGTGCAGGTGATCAAGGAGGGATTCGGCACGAAGGGGCCGACGCTCTCCACCTACATCTCGATCCCGGGCCGCTACCTCGTGCTGATGCCGCCGCTGGGGCGGGTCGGCGTGTCGAAAAAGATCGACGACGAGCACGAGCGCCGCGTGCTCCGCGACATCATGCTCGACCTCCGGCCGCCCAAGGGCGTGGGCTTCGTGGTGCGCACCGCGGGCACCGAGCGGACGAAGTCGGAGATGGCCCGCGACATGGCCTACCTCCTGCGGCTCTGGAAGTCGATCGTGCGGCGGATGCGGAAGTATTCCGCGCCGATCGACATCTACCAGGAGTCCGACATGATCATCCGCACGATCCGCGACATGTTCACGGAGGACGTGGGGAGGATCCTCATCGACGAGCCGGCCGCCTACGAGCGGGCCCGCGAGTTCCTGGAACTCGTGATGCCGAAGTACGCCTCGCGGCTGCAGTTCTACGAAGGCAAGGAGCCGCTCTTCCACCGCTACGGCCTGGAGGAGGAGATCAGCCGCATCCACCAGCGGAAGGTGCCGCTCAAGGGGGGCGGTTCGATCGTGATCGATACCACTGAGGCGCTCGTGGCGATCGACGTCAACTCGGGCAGCTTCCGCACCGAAAAATCGGCGGAAGAGAACGCCTTCCAGATGAACCTGATCGCCGCGAAGGAGATCGCCCGCCAGCTGCGGTTGCGGGATCTCGGCGGCGTGATCGTCAACGACTTCATCGACATGCGGAAGGAGAAGTACCGCCGCAGCGTCGAAAAGGCGCTGCACGACGCCATGAAGCGGGACCGCGCCCGGACGAAGATCCTGCGCACGAGCCCGTTCGGCCTCATCGAGATGACGCGGCAGCGGATCAGGCCGTCGCTGCGGAAGAGCATCTTCCGCGACTGCCCCACCTGCAACGGCACCGGCATCGTCAAGACGGCCGAGAGCATGGCGATCGAGGTGATGCGGACGCTGCAGCTTTCCGCCACGCGGGACGACATCGCCCGGCTCAACGTGACGGTGCACGACGAGGTGGCGACCTGGATCAACAACCGCAAGCGTCGCGAGATCGCCCAGTTCGAGGACGCCACCCACGTGCAGCTCCACGTCACCGGAAAGGAAAGCGCGTCGCCGGAGCACTTCGTGATCGAGGCCTGGGACTCGAGCGGCCGGACCGTGCGGTTTCCCTGACCTGTCGGTCTCCCTGACCGGCCTCACGGGCGCTGCGGTTCGGCATCCCTGATCCGGCTTCTCCGCTCCGGCGGCCGCTCCCGGCCCGCCCGCGGAGCTGCCGGGGCGGGGGGGCGGCGTCGGCCGGTTTCCGGCCGGGAACCGCGGAGAAACGGCTGCGCTCGACCCCCGCCCCTCTTCGCGTTACCATCTGAGGCTTCCGGTTTTCCACCCCGCAGCACGGCATTTCCCATGGCAAAGTCCACCGCATCCCGCACCGCATCCACCCCCGAATCGTCGGCGGCCGGCATGGCCGGCGCGAGCCACCACTACGCCATCGTGGTCGATGGCGGTCGACAGTATCGGGTGAGCGAGGGGCAGGAACTCGAGATCGACTTCCGGCACCTGCCGGCCGGCAGTGAGGTCGTGTTCGACGAGGTGCTGGCGGTCAGCAAGGCCGGCGCGCTCACGCTCGGCACGCCCGTCGTGAAGGGTGCGAAGGTCTCGGCCGAGGTGCTCGGATCGGTGCAGGGTGAGAAGATCTACGTGCAGAAGTTCGCCCGTCGCAAGAACTACCGCCGCCGCACCGGCCACCGGTCGCTGTCGACGAAGGTGCGGATCGGCTCGATCGGCTGATCGGCTCGCGGGTTCGCTCCAGCATCCCGGCGGGATCAGACGAGTCCGGCCAACGGCCCGCCGGTGCGGCCGAGTTCGTCGATGCGGGCCGACACGTCGGGATCCTCTTCCACCGGCGGCGCGTGGTGCGGCTTGAGCCGGGCGTCGATCACGAGCGGGCCGGTGCAGCCCCAGTGCTTCTGGCGGATCGAGGCACCGACGCCGTCGACGTCGGCGGCGGGATTCGAGCGGGTGAACGTGACCCAGAGCAGGTTCTCGAGCGTCGCGGCGCAGAAGTCGGTGTCGTCGACGACGACGACCAGCGGCCACTGGTCGAGGCCGTCGGCCTGCGCGAGCGCTCCGCAGAGCCGGCCGATGTCGGCGGTCCAGGGAGCGGCCACCGCCGGCTGCCAGATCGCCGCATCGTCCCCGGAGTCGAGGCGGGGCCGGGGCTCGATCCGCGGTCCCTCGACCGCGAGCACGCCCGGGCGGCAGACCCGCGGATTGGCGAAGCCCGCCGGGAGCGGCAGGGGGGCTGGCAGGTCGCGGCCGAGGGTCCGACGCGGTGTGCCGCGTGCGGCGACGACGAGCTTCGAGCCGGCGTTCATCCCGGAGCCTGAGTAATCGAGGGTGTCGATCGTCGTCTCGGTGTGGAAGTGGCAGTCGCGCCGCCAGTCGACGCGGGCGAGCAGCCAGTCGAGGAATCCGCCGACGTCGTGGGCGTCGAGCCCGGGAGCCTCCAGGCCGTTGACGATGAGGAGGTACTTGGCGAGCGACAGCTGCCCCTGGCCGAGGATGGCCGAGGCCTGCGTGAGCAGTTCCGCCGGTCGGTCGGTCTTCCGCCAGGGCTGGTAGCGCTCGCTCCCCACCGCCAGCAGCAACGGGTGGACGCCGGCGGCATCGACGGCGTGCACGCTCGTCACGCCGGGCAGGACGGTGGGGATGATCGGCCCCGTCAGCTCGTGGACGAGCCAGCCGAACATCGTGTCTTCCTGCGGCGGCCGCCCCACGACCGTGATCGGCCAGATGGCGCCGCGGCGGTGGGAGACGCGATCGACACGCAGGCAGGGAAACGCGTGGCGGCGGGCGTAGTAGCCGAGGTGGTCGCCGAACGGCCCTTCCGGTTTCGTGCCGGGCAGGATCGTGCCTTCGATCGCGAAGTCGGCCTCCGCGTAGACCGCCGGCCTGCCCGGCGCCGTGATCATCGCGATCCGATGGCCGGCCAGGGCACCGGCGAAGGTCAGTTCCGGCAGGCCTTCGGGGAGGGGCATCATCGCCGCGACCGTCATCGCCGGGGCGCCGCCGACGGTGATCACCACGCGGAGCGGCTCGTCCCGCTCGAGTGCCCGGGCGTGGTGGATGCCGATGCCGCGGTGGAGCTGGTAGTGAAGCCCCACTTCGTCGCGCGGTTCGTACTCGTTGCCGGCCAACTGGACCCGGTACATGCCGAGATTGGAGCCCCGCGTGCCGGGCCGCGCGGGATCCTCGGAGTAGACGCAGGGAAGGGTGATGAACGGGCCACCGTCGCCCGGCCAGGAGACGACGCCGGGAAGCGAGGCGAGCGTTCCCGTGCAGTCCTGCACCGGACCGCGACGGACGTGCCGAGGGAGCATCGTCAGGGCATCGAGCGGCGCCCGGAGGTACCGCCACGGCCGCCGGGCGGCGGCAGCGGGATCGATCTTCAGCTCGACGAGCCGGCGCACGCGGTCGAGCGTGTCGGCGAAGATCCTCTCGACCCGGCGGCGGGTGCCGTAGAGGTTCGCGAGGATCGGGAACGGGCAGCCACGGGCACTGGTGAACAGCACCGCCGGTCCGCCGGCCCGGAACAGCCGCCGCTGGATCTCGGCGATCTCGAGGTGCGGATCGACCGGATGGTCGACCACGACGAGGTGGCCCTCGCGTCGCAGGGCGGCGGCACAGTCGTGGAGCGAGCGGAATCCCATGGATGCGTCTGCCTCCATGGTAGTCCGTTCCCGCAAAACGATGACGTCGCCGCCCGCGATTACCATGGGGGCTCCCGCGACGCCCGACGCTCTCCCGAAAAGCGGCCTTCCGATGGGCGATGACACCCGAAATCTCGCCCTCTGCGTGATCGTGCCCCTGGCGGCCGTGGCCCTCGCGCTGCCGATCGCCGAGGGGGGGTTCGTCGATGATTTTTCCTACATCCACATGGCGAAGACGCTCGCGCAGACGGGCCGCTTCGCCTACAACGGCTGGCCGACGGCGATGCTGGGCCTGCAGGTGTGGTGGGGCGCGGCGGCGGTGTGGCTCTGCGGTTTCTCGTTCACGCTCGTCCGGATGAGCGTGCTCCCCTTCGCGGCCGGGGCGATCGCGGCGGTGTATCTCCTGGCCCGCCGGGCCGGCTTGGCTCCGCAGGACGGCCTGTTCGCGGCGCTCATGACCGGGCTGAGCACGCCCTACCTGCCCCTGGCCCCCACGTTCATGAGCGACGTGCCGGCCCTCTTCTGCCTGCTCGGCTGCTGGTACGGCTTCGCACGGGCGGCCGAGCCCGACGATCCGGGGACGCCGCCGTGGCGGCCCTGCGGCTGGCTGGTGGTCGGCATGCTGGCCGGCCTCGTTGCGGGCACGATCCGGCAGGCGTTCTGGCTCGCGCCGGTGACGAGCGCGGCGGTGCTGTGCCTGCGGCGTGGCCCGGTGCCCGCCGTGCGGATCGCCGCCGCGGCCTGCGTCCTCGCCGGCGCGGCGACGATCCTCGTCGGTACGGCCTGGTTCAACCGGCAGCCCTACGCGATCCCGACGCGGCTGCCGGCCGTCGCCGGCCTCGATGCCGGCGCGGTCGCGGCCGCCGCGGCCAAGGTCGTGGCGGAGGCGGCGCAGAAGGTGCTGCCCGCCGTGCTCTTCTGCCTGCCGTGGGTGCTCGTGCACGCCGCCGCCGCGGCGAGCGGCCGCTGGGGACGATGGGTGCTGGCCAGCGCGGTCGCCGCGATGCTCTGCGTGTTCGTCGGCACGCTGACCGGCGGGGGCGAGCCGCTGCTCGCGTTGCTGGGCGGCTGGTGGAGGCCCGTGGGCCGTCCTGCTCACGACGCCCTCGTGGGCGTCATCCGCTGCGGGGTGCTCGGCGTCGTCGTCGCGGTCGGCATGGCGGTGACGGAGGCGGCATGCCGCCGGCGCGATTCGGCCGATCGGCCGCGGCTGCCCGCCGCCATCGTCATGCCCCTCGTCTTTCTCGTGCCCTACGGCTGCTCGCTGCTGACGGTCGCGGAAACGACCGGCGGCATCTACCCGCGGTACTACCTGCCGTTCATGCCCGCGCTCGCCGCCTGGATCCTCCACCACGCCCGGCCGGTGCCGGGGGCGGCGGCCTTCGCCGCACGGCGGTCGGTGCTGGGCTGGGCACTCGTCGGCTTCTTCGCGCTGCGGGGCATCGCCATCACGCACGACGAGTTCGCCGACACCCGGGCGCGGCTGGCGGCGATCGCGTTTCTGGAGGGGCGGGGGGTGCCGCGCGACACGATCACCTCGAAGTGGTCGATCGACGGCTGGGAGCAGGTGGAGCGGGGAGGCTACGTGAACGACCGGCGGATCCGCCTGCCTCCCGGCGCCTATCGCGCCGCTGTCCCGCACGAGTATCCCGATCCGGACTTCCGCGACCGCTTTCCCGCCCTGCGGCCGGACTACGTGGTGGCCGAATCGCGGGAACGGGTGCCGGGCGACGTCGGCGATCTGCCGCGGTTTCCGTACACGGCCTGGCTGCGGCCGCCGCATCGTCGCGAGATCGTGATCCGCGTCCCTCCGCCGCGGGACGGCACCAACGGGGTGAAAGCCGCCGGTCCGCGCTGATTCCGCGGGGCCAAGCGTCCCCGGGATGCCTCGCGGCTCGCGGCCGATAGACTATTCCTCCGTGCCCGACCGTGGCAGGCGTCGCGGGGCACCCGGGATCGGGCCGGCATCGGCGGCACACATCAACGCGTGTGGAGGGTCAGGGGTTTCCATGGTCACGCTCAGCACCATCTACGAGGGCGGCCTGCGCTGCCGCGCCACGCACGGCCCGTCGGGCACGACGCTCATCACCGACGCCCCCGTCGACAATCACGGCAAGGGAGAGAGCTTCTCGCCGACCGACCTCGTCGCCACCGCGCTGGGCGCCTGCATGATGACGATCATGGGGATCGTCGCGGAGCGTCATGGGCTCGACCTCGCCGGCATGAAGGCGGAGACGGTGAAGGAGATGAGCAAGGACCCGCCGCGGCGGATCGCGGGACTGCGGACCAGGCTCACGGTGCCGCTGCCGGCCGACCATCCGCAGCGGCCGCTGCTCGAGCAGGCGGCGCACACCTGCCCGGTGCACAAGAGCCTCGACCCGTCGATCGACGCCGCGATCGAGTTCGTCTGGGCCGGCTGACGCAGGAGGCCGCGCGACGCGGCGTGGATCCATGCAGGGAAACCCCGGCCGGACGGCGGCACAGCGGCCCTCCGGCGTCAGGCACGTGGTCCTCGTGTTCGCGGTGGCGCTCGCGGTGATCACCTACGTCGATCGCGTCTGCATCTCGCAGGCCGCTCCGCAGATGCAGGAGGATCTCGGCCTCACGAAGGAGCAGATGGGCTGGGTTTTCACCGCCTTCAGCCTCGCCTACGCCCTGTTCGAGATTCCCGGCGGCTGGCTGGGCGACCGGATCGGTCCCCGCCGCGTGCTGATGCGGGTGGTGGCGATGTGGTCGCTCTTCACGGCCGCCACCGGCTGGGCCTGGAACTTCGCCTCGCTCGTCATCTGCCGCTTCCTCTTCGGCGTGGGCGAGGCGGGCTGCTTTCCCAACGTCACCAAGGTCTTCTCGCTCTGGCTGCCGCAGGACGAGCGGGTGCGGGCCCAGGGGATCATGTGGCTGGCCGCCCGCTGGGGCGGCGCCTTCACGCCGCTGCTCGTCGGCTGGATGCTCTCGCGGGACCACCTGAACCTGCACTACCGTTGGACGTTTCTCTTCTTCGGCGGTCTCGGCGTGGTGTGGGCCGCGATCTTCTACTGGTGGTTTCGCGACAACCCCGGCGACCATCCGGCCGTGAACGAGTCGGAACTCGCGATCATCGGCGACACGGCCCGGCACGCCGTCGGCCACGGCAGCGTGCCGTGGGGGAAGTTCCTCGCCAGCCGCAGCGTGTGGCTCCTCTGGCTGCAGTATTTCTGCATGAGCTTCGCCTGGTACTTCTACATCACCTGGATGCCGACGTTCATCAAGGAGACCTTTCCCGGTCTGACCGACATGCAGCGGGCGCTGGCCGGCTGCATTCCGCTCTTTTTCGGCGGGATCGGCTCGTTCGTCGCCGGGATCATGGCGCCCGCCGTGGCCCGACGGCTGGGCGGGACGTCGCAGGCGCGGGGGGCGCTCGGGGTCGGCGGCCTCTGCGGCGCGGCGGTGATGCTGCTGGCGTCGGTGTGGCTGCGGCAGGCATCCGGCGAGGGCGGGGCGCCGTCGCTCCTGCTGGGCATGGCGTCGATGATCGCGGTGGGGCTCGCGAGCTTCGCCAACGACATCGCGCTGCCCGGCGGCTGGGGGGCCTGCATGGACGTGGGCGGCCGGCACACCGGCTCGCTCTCGGGCAGCATGAACATGATGGGCAACCTCGGCGGGGCGATGCCCGGCGTGGTGGTGCCGCTGGTGCTCGACATGTTCACCCCCGCCGGCGCGGCGGCACAGAACTGGAATGCCGTCTTCTACCTCTTTGCGATCGTCTACGTGATCGGCGGGGTGAGCTGGCTGTTCATCGATTCGACGACGCCGCTCGAGGGCCGGCCGCGCGACGAGCACCTGAACGACCGCGGGCCGACTGGCCGCGGCAGGTAGCCATGGCCGACCTCTTCGCAGCCTCCCGCGCCGCCAACGTCGCCCGGGCCGCCCCGCTCGCCGCGCGGATGCGGCCGCGGCGGCTGGCCGACTACGTGGGCCAGGCGAAGGTGGTGGGCCCGGGGACCCTGCTGCGCCGGCTGATCGAGGCGGATCGTCTCGAATCGGTGATCCTCTACGGGCCGCCGGGCGTCGGCAAGACGACGCTGGCCGAGATCATCGCCCGGGAGACGAAGCGCCGGTTCGTGGAGCTGTCGGCCACCGCCTCGGGCGTGAAGGACGTGCGCGACGTGCTCGACGCCGCGCGGCGGCGGCTGGAGGACGACGGCCAGCGGACCTGCCTGTTCATCGACGAGATCCACCGCTATTCCAAAACGCAGCAGGACGTGCTCCTGCCCGACGTCGAGAACGGCGTGATCGCGCTCATCGGCGCGACCACGCAGAACCCCTTCTTCGCGCTCACGAGCGCGCTGGTCAGCCGCAGCCGGGTCTTCGAGCTGGAGAGCCTCACGCGGGCCGACGTCGCGGAGATCCTCGAGCGGGCCGTGACGGACCGCGAGCACGGCCTCGGCATGGAGCGGGTGACGCTCGCGGCCGAGGCCCGCGACTTCCTCGCCGAGACGAGCGACGGCGACGCCCGCCGGGCGCTCGGGGCCCTCGAGATCGGCGTGCTCTCGTCCGCCGAGCGGCCGCTCGCCTTCACCCTGGAGCTGGCCCGGGAGAGCGTGCAGCGGAAGGCGGTCACCTACGATTCGGGCGACACGCATTACGACTGCGCCAGCGCGCTCATCAAGAGCATCCGCGGCAGCGACGCGGATGCCGGGCTCTACTGGCTGGCGCGGATGCTCGAAGGGGGCGAGGACGTGCGGTTTCTATCCCGCCGGCTCGTCATCCTGGCCAGCGAGGACGTCGGCAACGCCGATCCGCGGGCCCTGATGGTCGCGGTGGCCGCGATGCAGGCGACGGAGTTCGTGGGCCTGCCGGAGTGCCAGCTCACGCTCGCGCAGGCGGTGACCTACCTGGCGCTCGCGCCCAAGAGCAACGCCTGCACCACGGCGATCGGGGCGGCCCGCCGCGATGTCCGCGAGCAGACGGTGATCCCGGTGCCGCGGCACCTCCAGGACAAGCACTACGCCGGCGCCAGGCAGCTCGGCCACGGCCAGGGCTACGCCTCCTCGCACGACGCCCCCGACGGCATCGCGGCGCAGGACTACCTCGGCGTCGAGAAGCGCTATTACGAGCCGACCGACCGGGGCTACGAGCGGGATCTCGCCGAACGATTGGCCGCGATCAGGCGGCGGCTGTCGGGCGGGCCGCCGCCTGAGTGACGGCCTGCAGGCCACGGATCTCGTGTGCCACGTCGCCGACGAGCGTCTCCTCCAGCCGGGCGAGCGCCCGCGCGGCGACGGCACCATCGAGCACGCGATGGTCGGCGATCAGCGTCACGAGGCAGAGCCCGTCGGCCGCGAGCGGCGCGTAGGAGAGGCTCGTCGTGCAGATCGTGGGATGGAAGCGGTTGGCGGCCCCGAGTCCAGCGAGCGTGGAGAGGCTGAAGGTGCCGATCCGTGCCGCCCGCTTCCGCGACGTCGAGTTCATGTTCCACCGGAGGATCGTCCTGCGCAGCACGCCCGGCACCATCTCGAGCTCGAGCTGCCGCTTGAAGATCTCCTCGACCGGCTTCGTCGCGCAGTCGGTGACGAACGCCTGGATGGCGGTGAGCGGCAGTGCGTCGGGCCGGGCCAACCGGGCCCAGAAGAGCCGATCCTCGCCGTCAGCGACGCGGTTGACGGCGAGCGTGGCGACGCTTTCCGAAGAGGTGGCGAGCCGTCGCGGAAGCCCCCCCGCGAGGCCGTGCACCAGCCACGTGCGGAGCACCGGCATCTCCCGCGCGACCAGTGCGTAGGCCTTGATGAAGATCGCCGCCCAGCCGATCCGCACGACCGCATCGGTCCGCGCCTCCGCCAGCGGCATCAGCTGCATGCCCCGCTCGACCGGAAAGAGGGGGATCGCGCGGGCCAGCAGCGCCACGTCGCTGACGCAGCCACGGGCGGCGGTGAACCTGCTGGTCGTGACGAACGGTCTGTGGGCGGTCGGAGGCACCGACGGACTCCCGACTGTCGAAGCAAACCGCCACTGCCCGAGGCGGGCGGCGGCGGTTCGCGAATGGTGCGGCTTGCGCGGGGACTTCTGGAGGGATTGGATCGAAATAGGCGGCTCCACGAAATGTCAATTCGGGAGGTATGGAGAGGAGGGGCGGCTGCATGTGGCCGCGGCTCGGGCCGTGCGTCCGCGGCCGTGCTGGCGGATGCGGCGGGTGTCGCTAGGCTGTGGCGGAGTCCGAGGTCCGACCGTCCCCCGGGGATGCGATCCATGAACGTGATGCGTGGCCTCGTGTCGCTGCTCGGGCGGCTGCTGATCGTGCCGATCTTTCTGCTCAGCGCCGTCGGCAACAAGATTCCCCGCTTCAACGCCGTGGCCGAATCGATGGCCGAACAGGGCGTGCCCGAACCGAAGATCATGCTCGGCGGCGCGATCGTATTCCTGATTCTCGGCTCGCTGTCGATCGCCCTCGGATACCGGGCCCGCGTGGGCGCGGTCTTGCTCCTGGTGTTCCTCGGGGCGGCGACCTACTACTTCCATGATTTTTGGACGATGCCGGCGGAGGCGCAGCAGGCTGAGCTGATCGCCTTCATGAAGAACATGTCGCTGATGGGGGCGATGCTCTTCATCATCGGCAACGGTGCCGGCCCGATGAGCCTCGACAGCCGCAACGCCGCACGCCGTGCCGCGGCCGCGGCCGGGCAGCCGGAGCACGAGCCAGACGACGCATGACCCCTGCGGGCCGGTCGTCCGACGCACCCGCGGACGGCGGCCGCCTCGCGGGCGTGGACAGCGGAAAAAGTCTGGTAAACTGTCGGACGATCGGTTCGCGGTGGCTGTAGCTCAGTTGGTTAGAGCACTAGATTGTGATTCTAGGGGTCGCGGGTTCGAGTCCCGTCAGCCACCCTTCGTTTCGCCTCGTCCGCTGTCGACGTCAGGGTGTGCCGCGTGCCTCTGTGGCACCCCCGGGGCATCTCCCCCCTCGTCTCCCTCCTGTTGGCATCGCCGACGAGGAGGGCGGGCCAGAGACTCCGTGGGGGCGTGCGGGCCATCGTGGGGCCTCGTCACTTGCCGGCGGCCGCGCCCAGGTCGAGTTTCGACCACTTCCGGGCCTTGAGCTTCGCCGCGTTGTCCGCCGAGAGGGAGCCGTTGTTCTTGAAGGTCAGCGTCTGCAGTTTCTGCATCGCCGCGATCCGCCCGACGGCCGCCTCCGTGACGCCCGTCTCGCGGATCGACAGTTCCTTGAGGTTCGGCAAGGCGGCGATGACGTCGATCGAGGCGTCGGTCATCCTGGGCAGGCTCCAGATGTCGAGCACCTCGAGTTCCCTGGCGGCGGCCAGATGCCGCAGTCCCTCGTCGCCCACGCTCGCCAACTCGTGGAGGTAGAGCCGTTTGAGCCGCGGCAGCGTGGCGAGCACCGCCAACGCCGGATCGCCGACGTCGGGCAGATCCCGCAGCGTCAGCCGGGCGAGCGGCAGGCCGGCGAGCGCGAGCACGCCGTCGGAGCCGAATCCCTGGCAGCGGAAGATTTCCAGCGACGACAGCTTCGACAGCTTCGCGAGATGGGCGCCGGAGGCGCTCGTGATCACGAAATCCTGCATGAGCAGGGACTCGAGCGTGCCGCTCGCGGCGAGGCCCGCCAGGCCGTCGTCGGTCACGGCGGAGCTGCGGTGCTTGAGCCCGGTGAGCTTCGGGAGCTTCCCGATCACCTCCAGCGACATGTCGCCGGCCTCCATGTTGCCCCGCAGGTCGAGCGACCTGAGCTCCGGCAGCTTCGCGAGCCGCCGCGTGTTGAGATCGTTGAACCTGTTCTGGAGCAGCGTCAGCCGCTCGAGCTTCGCGAGCGCGGAGATCTGCTTCAGGGCCGCGCCGGTCATGTTGACGTTCGACGACAGGTCGAGCTCGACGAGGTCGGGAAAGGCCTGCACGAGCGTCGCGACGCCGTCGTCGGTGATCCCGCTGTTGGTCAGCGCCAGCGTGTCGAGCCCGGTGAGGCTCGTGAGTTGGCCGACCATGGCGTCGTTGAGCGCCCGGCAGTTGAGGATCTTCAGCGACCGCAGGTCGTGAAGCCTTCCGAACAGGGCCACGTCATCGGCGGAGACATCGGCACCGTCCTCGATCGCGATCTCCACGAGCCGGCCCGCGTCGTCCACCTTGTGCTTCGCCGCCCCGCCGAGGGCGGCGAGCCTCTTTTCCGCCGCCGCCACGTCGGCGGCTGAAGACTTGCCCGCCGCCGCCACGTCGGCGGCTGAAGACTTGCCCGCCGCCGCCACGTCGGCGGCTGAAGACTTGCCCGCCGCCGCCACGTCGGCGGCTGAAGACTTGCCCGCCGCCGCCACGTCGGCGGCTGAAGACTTGCCCGCCGCCGCCACGTCGGCGGCTGAAGA
>Ga0214917_10001077_pt1 | contig 35717 bp, 37 predicted proteins | sample LL_1208_BB_MetaG_FD_177983 | JGI IMG/M metagenome (GOLD analysis project Ga0214917, IMG submission 177983) | Freshwater microbial communities from Lake Lanier, Atlanta, Georgia, United States - LL_1208_BB | ecosystem: Environmental > Aquatic > Freshwater > Lake | place: USA: Georgia | collected... | reverse complement strand
TTTTCCTAGATGCCCAAAAAGAATTTTCAATTTTCGGCGGTCAAAATGGAAAAAGCTGCAAAGCAAACTACTTCGTCATCAATATTTTTTGTTTTATAGCAATCAGAAAAAAAAACGATTAAAACAAACACAATCACCTTTTTTTAATTGTTTTGTAAGTAAAGTTCCGTACAAGTTTTGGCAAAAATTAAAAGCACACTACAAAAAAGGTTTGCAAATTAAAAACAATTTAAGAAAAAATTTTGATGACAGTCTTCAATATCATTTTTTTAAAAAAACGTTAGTTTCTCAAAAAAATCAACAATTAAAGACTATTGTATTGCTAAATTTAGTAAAGCCATTATTCAAAATCGATATTCTTTTGTGGTGCTTAAACTTTTACACTAGTAGTTATCAAGCAAGACAAGCAATCAATAACAAAAATGTTTGCGTAAACTCAAAAAATGTTTTAGGCAATCACTATTTAAGAAAAGGAGATATTGTTGAAATTAAAGCCACCGATGGTTTTTCTATGTCAAACGTTTTGTTTAAAAAATCTTTACACAATTCTTTTTTACCTTTTGTTGAAATTGATTACTATACAAAAACATTTGTCGTTGTGAAAGATTTAAATGAAATTAGTTTTGAAGATTTGTATATTGTAGCTTCACATTATTTTGATTTTAAAAAATTTAGAGATTATTTATAACACTTCTTGCGGATATAGATTAATGGTAGATTATCTGCCTTCCAAGCAGATGGTATGAGTTCAAATCTCATTGTCCGCATAAAAACTTAATTAACGATTGTTTATTTTTAAATGATAAACTTTTTTTAAAAAATTGAGATTTATCTCATATACGTAACTTTATTGCTATGACTTTATTTTACAGTGAATTTTCAAAAATTGGAATCTTATTTTTATTTAGTGTTTTTTTAGCCAGTATTATTTTATTTTTATCCTACCGCCTAAGTACTTACAATCCGGATACTGAAAAAGTATCGGCATATGAATGTGGATTTGATCCTTATGACGATGCTCGTAATGTATTCGATGTTCGTTTTTATTTAGTTGCAATTTTGTTTATTGTTTTTGATTTAGAAGCTGTTTATTTTTTTCCATGGTGTGTTTCATTAAGTTTTTTAACTTTAGATGGGTTATGGGGAATGATAGATTTCATTCTTGAATTACTTATTGGTTTTATTTATGCTTGGGAAGTAGGAGCTTTAGAGTGGGAATAAAATTATAAAAAATATAACATATAAATGAAAGCAAAACAAATTAAAAGTATAAAATTGCGGAAATCAGTTTCACAAGGTGAAATTGCAAAAAAAACTAACAAATTCTTATTTGTTAATCTTTTAAACCGAACCGAATTAGTCGATTTAAAATCAAAACTTCTTTTTTTGTTTTTAAAGCACAAAATGTGTTCAAAAAAGCAATCTAAGGTTTTAGTTACTAATAGATGTGTTTTTCATAATCGCTCAAGAGGGGTTTATAGACCATTTGGAGTCTCTAGAACTTTATTGCGTGAATTGATGCAGTTTGGAATTGTTCCTGGCTATTCAAAAGGAGTTTGGTAATTTTTACGACAATTTTTTAAACAGTACATTTTATTTTATGATTCAAGTTGGAACTTTTTTAAATGTTATTGACAATTCAGGTGCAAAAGAAGCATGTTGTATAAAAATTGTAAAAGGCTATCGAAAAAGATACGCTTTTGTTGGTGATCTTTTATTTGTTTCAGTTAAAAGTTTACGTTCCAAAAGAAAATCGACCTCAAAAGTTAAAAAAGGTGAGGTTTGCTTAGCTGTAGTTTTAAGAACCAAATCAAATTTAAAATCTTTTTCAGGTGATAGACTTAATTTTTTTGAAAACTCTGTGGTTTTGCTAAATCGTCAATACAAATTTATTGGTACTCGTGTTTTTGGTGCACTTCCTAAACAAATTCGTTACACTAAATATTTACGTGTAGTATCTTTGTCTTCAGGGTTAGTTAACTAAATATTCTCCTTAATAGCTTAGCGGTAGAGCGAATGGCTGTTAACCATTAGGTCGTAGGTTCAATCCCTACTTAAGGATTATATTTACTATAACGGATATTTACTAATTATATTATTTACTTTTTAAAACAAAAACAAATTTTATTCATGTCAACAATTAATCAACTTTGTACAAAAAATTATAGATCAAAAAAAATATTTAAAAGCAAAACTCCTGCATTAAACAAAACCCCTCAAAAAAAGGGCGTTTGTGTTAAAGTTTTTGTGCGTTCTCCAAAAAAACCTAATTCGGCATTAAGAAAAGTTGCCAAAATTAAATTATCAAATGGGCCTAAAATTGAATCTTACATACCTGGAGAAGGTCACAATTTGCAAGAGTATTCGGTGGTTTTAATGCGCGGGGGTCGTGTTCCAGACTTACCGGGAGTAAAGTATCATCTTGTTCGTGGTAAATACGATTTACAAGGAGTTAAAAATCGAAAAACAAGTAGATCTCGTTACGGTACTAAAAAAAATTCAAAATAAATATAAACTATGCAAAAAAAGATATTAACTGCAAATAATAATTTGTATTGCAAATTGTTAGGAGTTTTAACAAAAAAAGGAAATAAAACTGCTGCTAAAAAAATTATAGATAATACCTTTTTAAAACTGTCTTCCAAAACTAATAAAAGTTTGCAAAAGCTTTTTTTACAAGTTTTTATAAAACTTAATAGTTTCATTGAAGTAAAAAATGTTCGTGTAAGACGATCTTCACATATGGTTCCTTTTTCAATAAATTTAAAACGCAGATCTTATTTAATTTTAAAATGGTTGACTAGCGCTATAAAAGAAGAAAACACTCAACAAGTCTCTTTTGATGAAAAACTGTATTTGGAATTAGATAGTTTAATAAATAACACACAATCAAAAGCGTTAAAGAAAAAAAAACAAAACTCAGCAAATGCTGTTAAAAATCGCTCAAATTTACACTTCAGGTGGTAATTGACAGTAAAATGTTTGATACTTTTTATTTTATTTTTAACTTATAATTTTCTTAGATACATAGCTATTCGTTTAAAAAAAACTAAATTAACAATGCCACAATTCGATTTTTATTGTTTTTCTGTTCAAATATTTTGGGTATTAGTAGGATTCTTTATGTTTTATTTTTTTATGCAACGTTATTATGTAAAATCAACTTTTGAAACTTTTAAAATTCGTAAAAAATTGATATTACTTAGTACAAATTTAAACAAAACTTCATTACAATTGTTTCCGAAAGCACCAAAATCTTTCTTAATTGCTTTTGGAAAAATAGCTTTAAAAAATTAAAAAATCAACTTTGAATTTTATAAAAACTAAATTTTTGTGTATACGGGGTCATATCTCAATTGGTAGAGTGTATGCTTTGCAAGCATAAGGTTATCGGTTCAAATCCGATTGTCTCCATATATCCATTGATTTTAACTTTTTGTTAAAAAATTAACGATATAACTCAATCGGTAGAGTAGCGGAATCATAATCCGTTTGTTGTGAGTTCAAATCTCACTTTCGTTAATTTCATAAATCCAAACGGAATGTAGCGCAGCTGGTAGCGTGTCTGTTTTGGGAATAGAAGGCCATGTGTTCGAATCACATCATTCCGAAAATTTATTACTAATTTCTTTTTATGCAGACTTTACACTTAATTTTGATTTTATTATTGCATGTAAGTGCAATATCAGTGTTTATCACTAAAAACCCGGTTCATTCTGTTTTGTCTTTGATTTTTACTTTTTGTAATGCAGCTGCAATTTTATTGATGTTAAATGCTGAATTTTTAGGCTTAATATTTATTATTATTTATGTTGGTGCTATCGCTGTTTTATTTCTTTTTGTTGTTATGATGTTAAATGTAAAAGTTTATTACAGCCAAAGCTCTGTTTATTTGCCTGTGTTATTTTTTGGTATATTTACATTTGCAACAGAATTGTCAATACTTTTAGAAAAAGTTTTTTTTGTTTCGTTTGTTAGTAGCTTAGACCCTTTGCAAGTACCGTCTTTATTTGTCGATAATTTAACAAGTATTGATGTTTTAGGGCAGCATTTGTATAATAGATTTTTACCATGTTTTTTGTTAGCGGGATTGATTTTGTTAGTTGCTATGGTTGGAGCAATTTGTTTAACTTTGAAATTTACTAGTGAACGAAAGTCAGAGTTATCTTCTCGTCAACTTGCACGATCAGACAATATTTTATCGTTTTTTTCATAAATTTGTCTGATTTGTTAAACATTATTCATACTTAAGGCAACTAGTTCAACAGGTAGAGCATCTCGCTTACAACGAGAAAGTTAGTGGTTCAAATCCGCTGTTGCCTACTTAGAGGAAGTAGCTCAGAGGTAGAGTATTAGCCTGTCACGCTAAAAGTCGCGGGTTCAAGTCCCGTCTTTCTCGGTTTTCATTCGAAATTTAAGTTTATTTTGAATTTTTATTTTATAACACAATTAACATTTTATGTCAGCAGCAATTAACTCATCAATGTTGTCTAGTATATATTCATTTTCGTCTCGTTGGTTATTTTCTACAAATCATAAAGACATTGGAATTTTATATTTAATTTTTGGAGGATTTTCTGGAGTGTTAGGAACTACCATGTCGATTTTAATTCGTATGGAACTTTCACAACCAGGAAGTCAAATTTTAATGGGAAATCATCAGTTATATAATGTATTAGTAACTGGACATGCCTTCTTAATGATTTTTTTCATGGTAATGCCTATTTTAATTGGAGGTTTTGGAAACTTTTTTGTTCCTTTAATGATTGGAGCACCAGACATGGCTTTCCCAAGAATGAATAATATTAGTTTTTGGTTATTACCTCCATCATTATTTTTGTTAGTATCATCTACCTTAGTAGAAGCAGGAGCGGGAACTGGTTGGACAGTTTATCCGCCATTAAGCAGTGCTCAAGCTCATTCTGGACCGGCTGTAGATTTAGCGATTTTCAGTTTGCACTTATCAGGAGCAGCATCTATTTTAGGTTCTATCAACTTTATTACTACTATTTTTAACATGAGAGCACCGGGTATGACTATGCATAGATTACCATTATATGTATGGTCAGTATTAGTTACTTCTTTTTTACTTTTATTATCTTTACCGGTTTTAGGAGGTGCTATTACTATGTTGTTAACTGATAGAAATTTTAACACTACTTTTTTTGATCCAGCTGGAGGAGGAGATCCTGTGTTGTATCAGCACTTGTTTTGGTTTTTTGGTCATCCTGAAGTTTATATTTTAATTCTTCCAGGATTTGGTATGGTTAGTCATATTGTTTCTGAGTATTCTAAAAAACCAGTATTTGGATACTTAGGAATGGTTTACGCAATGGTTTCTATTGGATTATTAGGATTTGTTGTTTGGGCGCATCATATGTACACTGTTGGATTAGATATTGACACTCGTGCTTATTTCACTGCAGCGACTATGATTATTGCTGTTCCAACTGGAATTAAAATTTTTAGCTGGATTGCAACCATGTGGAGAGGTTCTTTAATTTTCAACACTCCTATGTTATTTGCAATTGGATTTATTTTCTTATTCACTTTAGGAGGATTAACTGGTGTAGTTTTAGCTAACTCAGGAATTAATGCTGTAATGCACGATACTTATTACGTAGTGGCTCATTTTCATTATGTATTGTCAATGGGTGCAGTATTTGCTATTTTTGCAGGTTGGTACCATTGGATTGAAAAAATGACTGGATTACAGTATTCTGAAGTTTTAGGACAAATTCATTTTTGGATTTTTTTCTTTGGAGTTAATTTAACTTTTTTCCCGATGCACTTTTTAGGTTTAGCTGGAATGCCGCGTAGAATTCCAGATTACCCTGATGCTTATGCAGGATGGAACGCTATTGCATCTTATGGATCTTATATTTCAGCTTTTTCTGCTGTATTTTTTTTCTATATCGTGTATAGTACTTTAACTCAAACTTCTAATTTTAAAGTTGAAAAATCTCATTAATTAGTATGCTTTTTATGAGAATATAGAAAAATCAAATTCATGTATAGAATTATTTTAAAAAAACATAAAAACATTTATGAAATTAAAACAACTAAATCCTCGAACAAGCGGAACCCGTTTCCAAATAAATATTCAAAAAAATTTATTATCTAAAACAAATACACTTTTTAAAGCTTCTATAAAAGGTGTAAAACGTTTTTTTGGAAGAAGTTCAACCAACGGACGTATTACGGTGTGGCATAAAGGAGGCGCATGTAAAAAAAAAGTTAGACAATTAATAAAAACTAATGAAAATTATATTGGAATTGTATTGACTATTATGTATGATCCTTTTCGCAATTCTTTTATAGCACTTGTCTACGATTTTAAAACTTCTCTTTTTTTTAATATTCTTTCTACAGCAAAAGTATTACCTGGATCTATTGTTTTAACAACTAATAAAAAATCAGATCTAAATCTAGGCTATCGCATCTTATTGCAAAATACTCCTACTGGCTCTATTTTTCATAGTTTAAGCTTAAAGGATAGTGTTAAATATGCTCGTTCTGCTGGTACGTCTTGTCAATTAATTCAAAAACTTGCAAATAGCTGCAAAGTAAAACTTCCCTCTGGAGTTGTCGTGGACGTTAATGCTGATTCATTTGGAACACTGGGCTCTATTTCAAATCCACAACATAATTTGATTTCAATCGGAAAAGCGGGAAAAAATCGACTAAAAGGGATTCGCCCAACGGTTAGAGGGATTGCCATGAATCCCGTAGACCATCCGCACGGAGGAAGAACAAATGGTGGAAGACCGTCTGTAACTCCATGGGGAATTCCAACTAAAGGGAAACCAACTGTTAAAAAAAATAAATGAGTAGATCTAATTGGAAAGGCCCATTTTTAGATAAGTTTTTAGTTTCTCAAAAAAAACAAAAGAATTTAACGAAAATATGGTCAAGACGTTCTGTTATTTCATCACAAATGTTAGGCAAAACGGTTTTGGTTCATAATGGTAAAGATTTTAAGCGTATTTTAATTACACGAGAAAAATTAGGATTTAAATACGGAGAATTTGCTTTTACTCGACAAACAAAAAAAATTGCAAAAAAAAAATAGATTATTAACTTATGGGTCAAAAATCTAATATATTAACTGTAAGAAACTCAAAGACTAATTTAAATTTAAAAAAAAATAATTCAAAGATTTTTTTATATGGTTTAAAGTTTTTTGAATTAATAAACACTTTATTATTACGCAAAGATATACTACTAGTAAATAAAACATTAAACTTTGTAAACAATAAGTCTTTTTACACTTTAGAATTGTTTTATCGAACAAAAAAACTTGCACTATACAAAAATAAAAAGAAAAAAAATTTTAAAACCACAAATCAAACAAAAACTACTTTTTTTAAGAACACTGCTTTTTTAAACTTATTTTTGAATGTCTTTAAAAACCTAGGTAATAATCTTTTTGTTTTTAGTTTTAATGTAGTAAATAATTTTATTGACAAAAACGTTGTTTTACAGCTGTTTCGCACATTTCGATCTTTTTTTTATCTTTTATTTAATAGAAGATTCAATTTATTTGTTGATTTTTTAAAACTAACATTTTTATTGTATATTGATAAAATTCAAGTATCAACTTATTTGTTTTTGTTGAGTCAAATTTTTAGAGTTTTACCAAAAAAGGCACACAATCGTTTTTTGGTTTTTTTAGAACTAGTTTTTAAATTTCTTATTGAAAAAAAATTATCATCAAAACGAAGTATATATTTTTCGACAATTAGTGGAATTAAATTTATTATCAACGGTAAAATTAGAGGAAGAATGCGTGCCAGTTCAAAATGCATTTCTGTAGGTACTATTCCAATTCAATCGTTACAAAAAAATATTGAATTTTACAAGACACATGTGTACACCCTTTACGGAGCCTTTGGTTTTCAAATTTGGCTGTATCGCAAATAAAACAATCTAATACAGTATACGTATATATAAAAAATTTTATGCAAACAAGCCCGTCTCGCTCAAAATATAAAAAACAACGAAAAGGAAAAGCTTTTAATCGTATTAATAAGCAAACTTCATTTAATCGCTTAGTTTTAGGTTCGTTAGGATTGCAAGCTCAAGAAGCCGGACGAATGACAAGTAAGCAAATGGAATCAATTCAACAAACTATCAATAAGATTATTAAAAAATCTGGAAAAACTATTATGAACACATTTCCTCATACTCCGATCACAAAAAAACCATTAGAAATTCGTATGGGAAAGGGAAAAGGGGGTGTTGATCATTGGGTTTTTAAAGTTCAACCAGGCTTCGTCATTTGCGAAGTTGAAACAAACACTCTGGATTTAGGAATAAAAGCTTTAAATTTAGCTCAACTTCGTTTACCTTTTAAAACTAAATTAATTTTTAATTAAACAATTTTATGTATTCACACTCTTTTAAAAAACAATCGAGCATATCTTCAACATCAGCCTTTTTAGAACAAAAAACAATAAATAACCTTTTTAGGAAGCATTACGTACGAGGTGATATTTTAGGGAGTTCTTCAACACAACTTCTTGATAACAACGATACTTTTATTAATTTTACAGCTGAAGAATTGAAAAAAAAAAGTTTATACTTAGAAACTCAAAATACAATTGTTGGTAGATCTTTTGCGTTAGATTCATTCGTTTTCAAGAATAAACGAAACAATACAGTTCAATTGGATTCTTTTTTAGAAAATCGACAAACTTCTATTCAAAACAAACTTGAAGGCTTAACATTTTGGTTAAACTCATTGCAAAAGTACAAAATTAAAAAAAGAGCAAGTTGTAGTCTTTTGAAGCCAGTCAAAGGCGGTTTTTTTTGTTATTCGGGCGGAGTTAAAGGATTTTTGCCGCGCAAACAAACATTGCGTGCATTTTTTCGTATTTTTTTTAATTTTTTTAACAATGCAGGCAGTAAGAAACTTTCTAATCTAAATTTTTTGGTAAACAAAAACCATACATTTTACAAGAATGGACTTTTTAAACTGCCAATACTATTGGGAAAAATTAATGTAGCCACTCGAACAAAACATAAAAACTTTTCTTATATTTTTCATAAAAAACGTACTGGTGTAAAAAGTAAATCGTTAAATTACTTAAATTTTGTTTTTTTGACGTATTTAAAAAAACAAAAATTTAAAAAACTAGATTCAACAACAAACTCTTTTGTAAAAAATTTAAACTTTTCAAACAAATCAAGTGTGAAATCACGAAAAAAACTTTAAAAAATGAAAAACATAAAGAAATTATTAAATACAAACATTATTGAAAATCAAATTAAATCCTCTTTCTTTTTCACATTAAAAACAGGATTACAGACAAAAAAGTCTAAAAACGGCATTAGTATCGGTCAACATATTGTTAAAAATTCCTCTTATTTTAAACAAATTGAATCATTACATTTAAAGTTTCCTTTGCAGTTGATAATATTTAAAGACAGAGAAACTTTTAATGAATACGCGACGGATTCTTCTAATGCGGCCATCCTTTTTAAATCTAATAATTTTCTGTTTATTGACAAAAATTTCTTTTTATTGAAATCATTTAACGAAAAATATTGCAGCAATAAACTTGCATCATGCTTGCAAGAAGCCGTTTACGGCGTGAAAAGTCTTTTAGGTGAAGCAAAGAGTGATGCTTTATAATTTCTGATACTTTATAAATATTTTTAGTTTTACTAATTTTTAATTTTAAACAAATAAAATTAAGAATGCAATCATTAAGGCGAATAAAGCAATAGCTTCAGTTAAAGCAAATCCTAAAATAGCAAATCTAAATAATTCATTTTTTAAGTTAGGGTTTCTTGCAATTCCGAATAATAATGATGCAAAAATTAGTCCAATTCCTACTCCAGCTCCAGCTAGTCCAAAAGTTGAAAGTCCTGCTCCAATTTTTTGAGATGCTTCTAATAATAACATAGCGTAACAAAAAAAGGAGCTTTTTTAAGCTTTTTTTATTCTTTTTATAAAACTAGGCTTAGTAGGATTTGAACCTACGTTTTAACCGTTATGAGCAGTACGTTCTACCTCTTAAACTATAAGCCTAAAACGAATTTATTTTTCTTATGTACAATACTAGTTTCTTACAAATAATTGTTTGTATTTTATTAATTTTTTTTTTGTTTGGAGATTTTCAAAAATTACGCATTAATTTTAAAACATTCAAAACTTTTTTTACGAAGTCAACCGAAAAATCTGAAAAAGAATAAAAATAACAGGAAGAGTGGGACTTGAACCCACAAATTTGGTTTTGGAGACCAACGCTTTACCAATTAAACTATCCCCCTAACTGTTTTACGCTGACGTTTACTATTTGAGGTTTGTTTTTAAAAAGCACTTTGGCAAATTTGTAAGATAAATTTGATTTTATTGAAAAAACTGATTTATAACTTTTTAGCTCAAATTGTTCTCGTGCTGCTTTATTTACGTGCGGTGATTTTAAAAGTGTTATTCTTTTCTTTTTTATTGGTAAATTTATAAATGAATAAATAATGTTTGTTTTATCAAATATTTTTTTTAAAAAATATGTATAAAACACTAACGATTTTTTGTCTATAGATTTTAGTTGAATTGTAAAATTTGTTGCTAATTTGTTTTGTAATAACATATGTTTTATATCAAAGAGCTGTATTTACGCTTTTATTATTTAATTTTTTCTTCTATCATTGTATTAGGTGTGTTGTGGTTGTACAAAAAGAATTTGTTAACACTTTTAACATTTTCTTTATTGAATAAATTGGTTACTAATAGTGAAATTTTTTTTGAACATTTGATATACACAAATCCGGCTGAAGTTTTTTATATTTACTTATCACTAGTTTTGTGTTTTTCTTTGCTTTTAATACTACCGTTATTTATTTGGCATACTATAGATTTTTTACGCTCAAGTCTGTATAACAATGAGTTTTATACACTGAACTATTGTATAACAGGTGTTTTTTGTTTTGTTTGTCTAACAAATACCTTTAGTGTTTTGATTATTTTCCCGTATATATGGAATTTTTTTAATCTTTTTAACAAAAGTAATGAGTTAACAAGTTTGCTAAGCTTTTCGTTAGAGCTTCGGGTTCAAGAATACTTTAATTTTTTTTTCTCTTTTTTGTATTTAGTAAATTTGTCAACCCTTTTTTTTTTAATTTTAATGCTTTTTTTGTCACGTTTGGATTTAAAAAAAAAGTTATATTGGAAGAAACTTTTTACATTTTTCAATGTTGTGTTTGCAACACTATTAAGCCCCCCAGATGTTTTTTCCCAATTAGTTTTTTTATTTATACTAACTGTTTTATTTGAACTAATAATGGTCTTTTCTGTTTTACAAGCAAAATTAAATAAATATATTTAATTTTATTTAATAAGGAAGCATATTAAACGACACTAAGATTGAAAAAGTTAACATTAAATAAGTTAATGATAATGGCAAAAAAACTTTCCAACCCAATCCCATTAGTTGATCATATCGGTATCTTGGCAATGCTGCTCTCATCCAAACATAAAGAACAACAAAAAAACAAATTTTAATTCCAAACCAAAAAGCACCAGGAATAAAAGATAAAATACTTAATGGCGGCAACCACCCTCCGAAGAATAAAATAGTGTTTAATGCACTCATTAATAGCATATTTGAATACTCTCCTAATGAAAACAATGCAAACCCCATCGCAGAATATTCTACATTATATCCTGAAACTAGTTCTGCTTCTGCTTCTGGTAAATCAAAAGGATGTCTATTCGTTTCAGCTAAAGCAGAAACAAAAAACATTAAAAATAATGGAAAAAACGGAATCACAAACCATACGTTCTTCTGTGATTCGATAATTGTTTGCAATCCAAAAGATCCAGAACAAAGGACGATAGTTACAATTATAAAACCAATAGAAACCTCATAAGAAACCATTTGTGCCGCAGATCGTAAAGCTCCTAAAAAAGCATATTTTGAGTTACTAGACCATCCTGACATTATAATTCCGTAAACGCCTAATGAAGAAATTGCAAATAAATAAAGTACCCCGATGTTGATTTCTGCTAAAGTCGCATACTTGTCAAAAGGAATTACGGCCCATCCCATTAAACTAATTACAAAAGTAATAATTGGAGAAATAATAAAAATAAATTTATTAGAACTGCTGGGAAGTACTGTTTCTTTTACTAATAATTTGAATCCATCAGATAGTGGTTGAGTAAGTCCGTAAACTCCCACAACATTAGGTCCTCTACGTCTTTGAATAGCCCCTAAAATTTTCCTTTCAGCTAGAGTAAAATACGCTACTGAAATTAACAAAGGAACAACTACAATTAATATTTTTATTAATCCTATAACAACAAACATAAAAACTAAGATATATTTTAATTTACAAATTTTTTCGGATAGAATGGGATTCGAACCCATGATATAGATTTGACTATATGTTGATTTAGCAAACCAATGCTTTAAGCCACTCAGCCATCTTTCCAGTGATATTTATTTTAGAATTCTCCACTTTTTAGATCCCTTTTTTCTTTTTTTCTTTGGAGCGCGACATCCGTTAAAACATCGCAAATTGTTAGTTTCAATTATAAGATTTACATTTTTTAAATGAATTCCTAAATCTTTTAATAACTTTTTACGAATTCGAATTGGACCGGTTATTTTAAGTAAAAGTTGTTTTATCTTTATTTTCTTTTTTAAAGTTTTTAAAAAAGATTGCAATACTGTTTTACTACTAAATCGAAGTTTTTTTTTAGATGTTTTTATATTGTATTTCCCCGCGGACCCTACGGCTATTGTTTTTTTCTCTTTTAAATTAGCAAAAGTACAAAAAACGTTGTTTGAGGTAATTTTTATTGTTAATTGATAAAAAAAATTTTCTAATAGATGTATATTAGTCAAGTATTGATACTTTTTGTTAAAAATACAACGTGTCTTTTTGGATAGCTTTTTGATCTTTAAAACAATTTTATTTTTTCTTCGCAAAAGTTTTTTTTGTTTTCGTTTTTTTACAATATATTGACTTTTTAATGAATTTTTAATATTTGATTTTTTTAGTTGTTTTACCATTTGTATGTGTACGTTGTCCTCTCACAGGATACTTTAATTTATGTCGAGTTCCTTTGTATGTTTTAATTTTTATTAAAAACTTTATATTGTTTTTCACATTTTCTGTTAACTTTTTATCAAACCCCCCTTTTTTTATGTTTTGCTTGATTAACATTAAATGTTTTTTTTTGTACTTTTTTTCTACAAATTTTGTGTTTAAACCATACTTTGCATAAAGATCGCGTATGTGTTTTTTACCCAAGCCAGTAATGTCTAAAAGTTCGTTAAAATAATTTTTATTATTTTTAAGCATAATTTTTTTTTATTTTCTTATAGATTTATTATTTTTTTTGCTTTTACTCTCTTCGTCTAATGGTTAGGACATTGCCCTTTCACGGTGAAAAAGTGGGTTCAAATCCCACAGAGAGTGAATTTATTATTTTTAAATTAAACATAGCAAATTAATTTATATTTGTGCTTTTTATTATAAAAACATATGGATGGCATCGTTTTTAAATCGTTTATTCCTGAGATTTTCCTTTCTGTATCAATACTTTTGCAACTTGTATTTAATGCAAGACTTATAAACAACATTAATTTTAATTTTCCTTTGATTGATAAAGAAATTTTAGGACAGTTTTTTTTCATTTTGTGTTGTTTATTTTTTTTATTATTAAATCTAAAAATTCAAGGTTTTTCTCCTAACTATTTGTTTTTAAATGATGAAGGAGGACGCGTTGTAAAGCTTCTTTTGTTAGTATTTTGTTTATTGTCTTTAGTTATTATATCAAATGGATTTGTTTTACAAAATTTAAACTTTTTTGAATTTTTTAATATTTTTTTGCTATCCATTTTATCATTGCTATTATTAATAAATTCATATGATTTAATATCTACTTATTTAATCATTGAAATGCAAGCATTATGTTTTTACGTACTATCTAGTTTTCGACGAAATTCTTCGTTTTCTACAGAAGCGGGGTTAAAATATTTTGTTTCCGGTTCTTTTATTTCAGGGTTTTTTCTTTTTGGTTGCTCGTTGATTTACGGGGCTTTAGGAACTTTAAATCTAAACAATATTGAACTGCTATTAGCTTTTGATTTAAAAGAAAGTTCTTCATTTCTTTACTTTTTTGTGCTAATTGGAATTTTATTTATTACAATTACCTTGCTGTTTAAAATATCGGCAGCACCGTTTCATTTTTGGTCCCCAGATGTTTATGAAGGATCGCCATTAAGTGCAACAATCATTTTTTCTATAATACCAAAATTAGCGTTGTTTACTTTTTTTGTTAAATGGTTATCTTCAATTTCAATTCTTTTTTTAGATATTAAATTTGTATTAATTTCTATTGGAATATTTTCAGTGTTTTTAGGTACTTTTTTTGCAATACGACAAAAAAGATTAAAACGTTTAGTTATTTACAGTTCAATTGCTCAAGTTGGATTTCTTGTTGCGATATTAGGTGTTCAAACAATTGATGGTTACGCTTCTTTATATTTCTTTTTAATAATTTATATGATTTCATCTGTTTTAATTTGGTCTAACATTACTTTATTTTACGACAGTCAAAATCTTTTTAATATATTTTATAAGAAAGCAGCCTTACCGTTATTTTTATCTGGACTATCTAATTTATTTAAAACAAATAAAATGTGGGCTTTTTCTTTTGTATTAATTTTTTTTTCTATTGCTGGAGTTCCACCTTTAAGTGGCTTTTTATCAAAAATTTTTATTCTTTTTGGTTTAATTCAATCACATGAAATAATTGGTTCTCTTTTTTTGATTCTTATTAGTGCTGTTTCAGTATACTATTATTTAAGAGTTATAAAAATAATTTATTTTGAGTCTAAAGATGTGCGATCACAAAATAATCAATTTCAAACTGTTTTCCAAGTTTATAATTTGGATACTATTTGTTTTATTATAGCGTTTTGTTTATTTTGTCTTGTTTTCTTTTTTTTTCACCCAACAAATTTGATTTTATGTTGTCAGCATATTGTTTTAAATTTGTTTAGTTTTTAATTGTTAAGATTATCAAATTAATTGTACGAAACATTTTATGCAGTTTAAAGTATTTAAAGATTTATTAAATATAATTCCCATTGTTGTGTACCAAAGATTTAAAGACGAAAACAGTATTGTAGTTCAACACAATAATCTTTTATTAACATTAAATTGTTTAAAAAAACACGTAGGTTATCAGTTTAAATTATTATCCTGCATATCTGGTGTGGACTTTTTAGGGAAAGATTATAGATTTAGTGTTGTTTATGATTTATTAAGTTTAGAATTTAATTCACGTTTAAGAGTAAAAGTGTTTACAAACGAAGTGACATCGTTACCTTCATGTACAGATGTGTATATTAATGCAAATTGGTGGGAACGAGAAGTTTGGGATCTTTATGGTATTTATTTTGAAAACCATCCCGATTTGCGTCGAATTTTAACTGATTACGGATTTGAAGGACATCCCATGAGAAAAGATTTTCCTTTGTACGGCTATATTGAATTAAAATACGATGAAACTAAAAAAAGAGTTGTAACAGTTCCTGTTGAATTAGCTCAAGATTTTAGATCATTTTCTTTTCAAACGCCGTGGGAAGAGCATAATATTTTTCCAAATTAAAATAACTATATTTGTTTTAATTTAGGTTTTGACTAGTATTAAAATTAAAACAAGGCTTATGCCTTTTAAAATTAATTTTTGAAAATTTTTTTATTACACAAACTTTTATAATTTATGTTAAAAAAAAAAGAATTAAATAGAGAACTAAAAAGTTTTACTATCAATTTTGGTCCTCAACATCCCGCAGCACATGGAGTGTTAAGATTGATTTTAGAATTAGAAGGAGAAATAGTAAAAAGAGCAGATCCACACATTGGATTACTTCATCGTGCAACTGAAAAACTAATTGAACATAAGACATATATTCAAGCTTTACCTTATTTTGATCGTTTAGATTATGTTTCTATGATGGCTCAAGAACATACTTATTCATTGGCAGTTGAAAAAATTGCAGGAGTAAAAATTCCACGTCGAGCACAAGTTATTCGTGTAATTTTTGCAGAAGTAACACGAATTTTAAATCATTTATTGGCTGTTGGATGTCATTCTATGGACGTAGGGGCCATGACTCCATTTTTATGGGCTTTTGAAGAACGTGAAAAGTTGATGGAATTTTATGAAAGAGTTTCTGGAGCGCGTATGCATGCGGCATACATAAGACCAGGAGGGGTAAGTTTAGATCTTCCTTTAGGGTTTTTAGATGATTTATATCTTTTTATAGAACAATTCAATGTTCGATTAGATGAAATTGAAGAAATGTTAACAGGAAATCGTATTTGGAAAGAACGTCTTGTAGACATTGGTATCGTATCTGCAAAAAAAGCAGTGGATTGGGGATTTAGTGGCGTAATGCTTCGTGGTTCTGGTCTTCCTTGGGATTTACGTAAATCGCAACCTTATGAGATTTATTCAGAATTAAATTTTTCAGTTCCAGTTGGAAGTATTGGTGATTGTTACGATCGTTATTTAATTCGAATTGAAGAAATGCGTCAATCTTTAAGTCTTATTCAACAAGCAATGGATAAACTTGAAACAGGTCCAATAAAAAGTACAAATTATAAAATTACTCCGCCATCTCGTTCAGAAATGAAAACTTCAATGGAGGCTGTAATTCATCATTTTAAAATGTATACTGAAGGGATTGCATTAAATTATGGAGAAACTTATAGTGCAACAGAAGCACCAAAAGGAGAGTTTGGGGTTTATTTAATTTCAAATAACTCGGAAAAGCCATATCGCTGTAAAATTAAAGCTCCTGGATTTGGACATTTACAAGCATTGAATGACATGTCTAAAGGACATATGATTGCTGATGTTGTAACAATTATAGGAACTCAAGATATTGTATTTGGTGAAGTAGACCGATAATTCTATTTTTTTATTATAATTATTAAAACAGTATATTCTACATGAATAAATATTTACTTACATTTATATGTTATTGAATTTAACCTTTTCTATTCTATTTTTTAGTCTAATTTCTTTATTTTTTATTCCATCTTCAAACAGAAATTTGTTAAAAAACGTTAGTTTGTTTTCGACAGGAAGCGTTTTAGTTTTATCGTGTTTATTACTTGATCAATTTGACACAAACAGTTATTATTTTCAATATGTTCAAAACTATCAAATAGGTTCTGAATTAATAAATTTAACTTTTTCTGTAGGATTAGATGGAATTTCTTTGTTTTTTTTCATATTAAGCAACTTTTTAATATTTCTTTGTGTTTTGTTTGTTTGGGAAGAAGCGTTATTAAAAGAGTACCTAATTGCATTAATTTTAATTGATTTATTATTGCTACTTGTTTTTTCAGTATTAGATATTCTACTTTTTTATATTTTTTTTGAGGCAATTTTAATACCCATGTATTTAATGATTGGTATTTGGGGTTCTAGAGAAAGAAAAATACGTGCCGTGTATTTATTCTTTTTTTATACTTTATTTGGATCATTATTAATGTTAGTAGGTTTAATGTATATTTATTCAACTGTTGGAACATTAAACTTAGAATATTTATTAAGTTGGAATTTTACCTTTGAAGAGCAGTATTGGTTATGGTTAGCTTTTTTTTTGTCGTTTGCATCAAAGATTCCTATGTTTCCATTGCACGTTTGGCTTCCTGAAGCTCATGTTGAAGCTCCAACTGTAGGTTCTGTTTTACTTGCTGGTATTTTATTAAAATTAGGGGTTTACGGATTTCTAAGATTCAGTCTTACCTTTTTCCCAGATGCTTCTCTTTTTTTTTCACCTTTTGTATATTTATTGTCTGTTTTAGGAATTATATACGCATCTTTAACTGCGATTCGTCAAACTGATTTAAAACGAATTGTTGCATATTCGTCGGTTGCCCATATGAATTTAGTAACATTAGGTATTTTTAGTTTTAATGCAATTGGATTAGAAGGCTCTATTTTACAAAGTATAAGTCATGGTTTTGTTGCAGGGGCCATGTTCTTTTTAATTGGAATTTTATACAGTCGTTACCATTCTCGTTTGTTGTATTACTATGGAGGTTTAGTTCATATGATGCCATTATATTCAGTTTTTTTTTTAATTTTTACCATGGCAAACATTGCATTACCGGGGACTAGCAGTTTTGTTGGAGAGTTTTTATTATTATGCGGTGTTTACAAAGTAAATATTGTTTGTTGTGTTGTAGCCGCTACAGGTGTTATTCTTTGTGGAGCATATTCTTTATGGCTGTATAATAGAGTTATTTTTGGAAATATCAAAATAACTTACACTTTGAAATTTAAAGATTTAAATTTTAGAGAATTTTCTATTTTATTAGCTTTAGTGATTTGGGTTATTTTTATGGGTGTTTATCCAACATTTTTCTCAAACTACATTCATCTTTCTGTATCAAATCTATCGTTTATTACTTTTTTTTAAAAATTGCTAAAAATTTTATATGGAAATTAACTCAAATATTTTTACCACAAACTTTCAACACAACAACTATATATACAATTGTGATTTTATAAATAAGTACAGTATAAAAAGCATTTATAAAAAGCCTAAAATTCAAAAAATAGTTATTAAATTTTCAGTTGATCAACTTAAAAAAGCTGAAATATTTGAAAATGATCGAATTGTTTCTTTAAAATCTTTTTTTATTCTTTATATTTTATTTTTTTTTAAACCCTTTTGTAGTTATACTGTACTTGAAAATAAAAGAATTAAAATTGAAAATGTTAATGAAAAAATCGATTTAAAAATGACTCTTTCAAACAAAGAAGAAATATCTTCTTTCTTGCGCACTTTGTTTGTAGAAAATGGAGAGCGTATTTTAGAAGAAAATTTTAATTTGTTTAACTCCAAAAAACTTATGTTAAAAGAGAATTCAAACAAAAACTTTTGTAAAAAAACAGCATTAAGTTGTTATTCTTTGTTTGAATTAGATCAACTTTTAAAAAAAATATTCAACAGAGTAAATACTAAAGAAATTTTTTTTGATATTCACTTTTATTTTTCAAATATTCCTTCTCAACAATCAAAAAATTGCATTAAAAACATTCCGTTTTTTTGGATAAATGGCTGAGGGGTTTAAAGCGTTAGTCTTGAAAACTGATGTATACACAACTATACCGTGGGTTCGAATCCCACTTTATCCTTATTTTTTAAAACAAATCTTTTAATAAAAATTAAATGTTAATTCTAATTGTATTATTACCGTTACTAGGATTTTTTAGTGGAAGCATGTTTGGACGTTTTCTTGGTTGGGGGAGTTGTTATATAACAACTTTAAGTGTATTCTCTTCTTTGTCATTATCGTTAGTCTTATTATATGACGTAGTTTCAAATGGTGTTGTTTATAAGGTAACTTTAGGGTCATGGATTATTAGTGACAATTTACAAATTGATTGGTCATTTTGTTTTGATAGTTTAACTTCTATTATGCTAATTGTTGTAACTTTTATTTCTACTTTAGTTCATTTATACTCGACTGAGTATATGGAACATGATCCACATTTACCAAGATTTATGTCTTATTTATCCTTATTTACTTTTTTTATGCTAATTCTTATTACAGCAAACAATTTTTTACAAATGTTTGTAGGGTGGGAAGGGGTTGGACTATCTTCATATTTATTAATTAATTTTTGGTTTACTCGTATTCAAGCGAATAAAGCAGCTATAAAAGCTATGTTAGTTAATAGAGTCGGTGATTTTGCTTTGCTTTTAGCAATTTTTAGTATCTATTTTGTTTTTAATACTTTAGATTATGACGCAGTTTTTGGTTTAGTTCCATTAATATTAGAACATAAAATTATAATTGGAGGGGCGGTTCTGCCAATAGTAGATATCATTTGTATTTTACTATTTGTAGGAGCTATGGGTAAATCTGCACAACTTGGATTACATACTTGGCTTCCTGATGCTATGGAAGGACCAACACCAGTATCTGCTTTAATTCACGCAGCTACAATGGTTACTGCAGGAGTCTTTTTATTGGCGCGTTGTTCTTTTTTGTTTGAATTTTCTCCAATTGCCTTAAATTTGATTATTTTTATCGGTTCAGCAACTGCTTTTTTTGCATCAACTACAGGTCTTTTTCAAAATGATATGAAAAAAGTAATTGCTTATTCGACTTGTAGTCAATTAGGTTATATGATGTTTGCTTGTGGACTATCAAGCTACGAAGTTGGAGTTTTTCACTTATCAAATCATGCATTTTTCAAGGCTTTATTGTTTTTAGGTGCCGGATCTGTAATTCATGCGGTTGCTGATGAACAAGATATGAGAAAAATGGGAGGATTGCAAAAATTACTGCCATTTTCATATAGCATTATGTTAATTGGATCATTAGCTTTGATGGGATTTCCATTTTTAACTGGATTTTATTCAAAAGATACTATTTTAGAAGTTGCTTATGCAAAATACACTATCTGGGGACATTTTTCATATTATTTAGGAACTTTTGCAGCATTTTTCACAGCGTTTTATTCTGTACGTCTATTGTTTTTAGTTTTTTTAGCCGAGCCGAACGGAAACAGAAACGTAATTTTAAATGCTCATGAAGCTTCTTGGCGTATGGGGTTTCCATTGTTTATTTTATCATTATTAAGTATTTCAATTGGGTTTTTAACTCGAGATTTATTTATTGGTTTTGGAACAAATTTTTGGAATTCGGCTATTTTTGTTTTACCAGAAAATTACACCTTATCGGATATTGAATTCATTAGTTTATTTCATAAATTATTGCCATTGATTATTAGTATTTCAGGTGCAAGTTTTGCTTATTTTTTATATAGTTTTGGATTAACTAGATTTTATGAAATTAAAAAAACAAAAAATTTCAAGATTTTTTATAATTTCTTAAACAAAAAATGGTATTTTGATCGAGCATATAATCAAATAATTGGTCAAAACTCTTTAAATTTAGGATATCATTTTACCTATAAAGACATTGATAGAGGAATAATTGAAATTTTTGGTCCTTCAGGTGTAATTAATAGCGTTCGTTTTACTTTTAATACTGTAAAAGATTTACAAACAGGTTATGTATACCACTATTTATTCTTGTTTTTCATTGCAACTGTTTTAATTGTATTTGTTTCTATTTTTTTACCAAATTTTTTGATTTCATTAAATTTTATTTTTTTTCTTTTAATTATTGTTTTAATAGTTGAATAACTTTCTTAACATCAGGTGAACGTAGCTTAATTGGTAGAGTATCAAATTGTGGCTTTGGTGGTTGTGGGTTCAAATCCCATTGTTCACCCTTACAATACGTATATACACGTATATATTTATTGGGAAAAAAATAATGAACTATTTTATGAAAATTTGCGGACTTTTTTTAAAAAACAATTTTATTACTTTTTGTGATGCTTCAGAAGCTTGGCAACTTGGATTTCAAGACCCAGCGACTCCAAGTGCAGAAGGGATGATTTTTTTTCACAATTATTTGATGTTTTTTTTAATTTTTATTGGTTTATTTGTGATGTGGTTGTTATACGTAGTGATTAAAGAATTTGGAACAGAAGTTCATCCAATTTCACAAAAGTTTACTCACTCAAGTCTATTAGAGATTGTATGGACAATTTTTCCAGCGGTAATACTTTTATTTATTGCAGTTCCATCTTTTGCTTTACTATACTCTCTTGACGAATTGATTGATCCAGCTCTTACTTTAAAAGTAGTTGGTCACCAGTGGTATTGGAGTTATGAATATTCTGATTATTTAGGAACAAATCCAGAAGACGAAAAAAAAGGAATTAACTTTGATTCGTATATGATTGCTACTGATGATCTAGAATATGGAGCATTTAGATTATTAGAGGTTGACAATAGAGTTATTTTGCCAACTAATACCCATATTAGATTACTTGTAACCGCAGCTGATGTTCTTCACAGTTGGGCAATTCCATCTTTTGGAATTAAAATTGATGCATGTCCTGGACGTTTAAGTCAAGGTTCTTTATTCATAAAAAGACCTGGAGTTTATTACGGTCAATGTAGTGAAATTTGTGGTGTAAATCATGGGTTTATGCCAATTGTGGTAAATGCTATCTCAGTTAATTCGTTTATCGGATGGGTGACTGTTGCAGCAGAAGGTTCGTTAGATACTCTTTTTGATGTACCTGAATTAGCATAAAATAAAAAAAATATTTGCTTAAACTTACATTTCAAAGTTTTTCATTCATATACTTTCAAAAGTATTTAAAAATTTATAAATCAATTTTTTTATGTCGTTACATCGTTGGAATAAAGATGCTACTCTTTCATTTATAGATTCTCATATTATTAACTATCCAACTCCAATTAATTTAAATTATATGTGGAGTTTTGGATCTGCAGCTGGAATTTGTTTGGTTATTCAAATTGTAACTGGTATTTTCTTAGCAATGCATTACACTCCGCATGTAGATTATGCGTTTAATAGTGTTGAACACATTATGCGAGACGTAAATAACGGATGGTTAATTCGCTATTTGCATGCAAACGGTGCTTCAATGTTTTTCATTGTTGTTTATTTACATATTTTTAGAGGACTATACTACGGTTCGTATATGTATCCGCGCGGAACACTTTGGGCGAGTGGAGTTGTTATTTTTTTATTAATGATGGCTACCGGTTTTATGGGATACGTTCTTCCATGGGGACAAATGAGTTTTTGGGGTGCAACTGTAATTACTAATTTATTTTCAGCAATTCCTGTTGTTGGTCCTTCGATTGTAGAGTGGTTGTGGGGAGGATTTTCGGTTGATAATGCAACTTTAAATAGATTTTTTAGCTTACACTATTTAATGCCTTTTGTAATTGCTGGTGTTACTGTAGTGCACTTAAGTTTATTGCATAAAGAAGGATCAAATAACCCATTAGGAATTAACACAAATTTAGAAACTATTCCATTTTACCCGTATTTTTATGTAAAAGATCTTTTATTTTTTTTTATTTTCTTAGCTGTTTTTTCATTTTTTTTATTTTTTTATCCTAATACCTTAGGACATCCAGATAACTATATTCCAGCAAATCCTTTAGTGACACCTCCACATATTGTACCAGAATGGTATTTTTTACCTTTTTATGCAATTTTGCGATCTATTCCAGATAAACTTGGAGGGGTTGCAGCTATGGGAGGAGCGATTGTTATTTTGTTATTCTTACCAATCCTTAATACTTCCAAAATTAGAAGTAGTAAATTCAGACCAATATTTCGTTTTTTATATTGGTTTTGGGTTGCTGATTTTATTATTTTAGGATGGATTGGACAAAAACCCGTGGAAAGTCCTTACATTGAAGTAGGAGTTTGTGCAACAATTTTTTATTTTGTTTTTTTATTAATTCTTATTCCTGTTGTAGGCTTAATTGAAGAATTTCTACTAAAACAATCAATAAAAAAGGGTGATGATTTAGTATCAAATGGAGAAAATAATAAATACGAAATTAACCTTTAACAAAAAAGAAATATTTCAAAAAATTGAATTAACTTAAAAACTTTCGAAATAAATTCGTCTAAAAAACGATAACGATAAAACGTTAATTAAAAACTTTTTTTAAAAACAAAATATATTTTTTTTATTTTTTATGGAAATTACTTGGAATATTCGAATTAACGGTTTTAATTATGCAATAAAAGAAGACACTTCTATTTTAGACGCTTGCAAACATGTTGGAATTACATTGCCAAGATTTTGTTATCATGAAAGTTTATCGATTGCAGGAAATTGCAGAATGTGTTTGGTTATTGCAGAAAGAGCAGAACCTTTAAAACTTACTGAAAAGGATCTTCCTCCAAAACCAACAACTGCGTGCGCATTGCCTGTGGATGAGGAACTAGAAGATTTTGAAATTTTTACTGAAACTCCTTACGTGAGAAGAGCAAGAGAAGGTATTTTAGAAACTTTATTATTAAATCATCCATTGGATTGTCCAATTTGCGATCAAGGAGGAGAGTGTGATTTACAAGATCAAACGAAACAACTAGGCGGGGACCGTAGTCGATTTTGGTGGAACAAAAGAGGAGTTGAAGATAAATACTTTGGTCCATTAATCAAAACTATAATGACAAGATGTATTCACTGTACTCGTTGTGTTCGTTATGCCGCTGAAGTTGCTGGGGTAGAAACTTTAGGAACATTCAATCGTGGAACTGGAACTGAAATTGGAAATTATGCATCACATATTTTTAATTCTGAAATCTCAGGAAATGTTATTGATTTATGTCCAGTAGGTGCTTTAACATCGAAACACTATTCATTTAAAGCTAGACCTTGGGAGTTAAGATCTAATGAAAGCATAGATTTAACGGACAACTGCGGAAGTAGCGTATATGTTAATTTCAAAGAAACTGAGATTGTTCGCGTTATTCCTAAACCAAACTCTAATATTAACGATTCTATAATATCAGATAAAGCGCGTTTTTCTTATGACTCTTTAAATAATCAAAGATTGCATCGTATATTTGAATTTTCTTCAAACAAAACCGTCAAAGTTGAAGAGAAAGATTGGTCTAGTCTTTTAGACAGTATTGAGCTTCTAATGAACAACTCGTCTGAAAAAATAACTTTTGTTGTTGATGAAAATTTAGATTTGGAATCGTTATTTTTATTAAAAAAACTTGAAAATAGTTTTTCAGAAAAAATTAAAATTAGAAATCTGAACACAGCACAATCATATGAAAATTCAAACATTTCTGAATTAAACGACAAATTAGTAGATATTAATAAAAAAAACGCTAAAACTTGTTTTCTTGTTTGTTCTAATATAAGAACTGAAAATGCGATTATAAATGCAAAATTAAGAAAAAAATATTTAGATCAACCGTCTACATTTTACTGTTTTGGTCAAAATTTTAAATCTACTTTTCCTTTAGAATTTGTAAATTTAAACATTGAAACCTTTTTAAAATTTGTTGAAGGCAAAAATAAATTTTTGTCTAAATTAGTAATAAAAGACCCATCTCCAGTTTTTATCATAAGTGAAAATTTATATAAAAGATTCAATGGCAAATTTGAATTAGTTAAGTTAATCAAAAAGATAATACCTACTGCATTGACATACAATATAAATAAGTATTCTAATTTAGAAGGTAATCTTTTTTTAGGAATTAAGTCATTAAGCAAGAGTGATCTTAACTCTACAACAACTTTGTTTGGAATTCAACTAGACGATTTAATTAATTTTCGAAGAAAACTATCAAAGTATAATAAGCGTTTAATTTTAGTGAATTCCCATGGATCTAGTTTAACAAACAAAGCAAATATTGCTGTTCCATGTTTAACTTCATTTGAAGAAGAAGGAATTTATATCAATTTGGAAAACCGAGCTCAAAAAGCATTAAAGATTTTTTCAAAGGTGAATAATGCACGCTCTTTAAAACAAATTTTTTTAACTTTAAATAAAATGTTTAAAAAAGAAGTTAACTTTTCAAATTTTTTAAAATATAAATACGAAATGATAGAAAACGGATCATTATTAAATTCTACTATTAAAAGTTTTTCTTCAACATCTACTTTCAGTTCAAACAATTATTCATCCGTTTATGATTATTCTATGTATCCGATAAAAACCTCAAATGAAGACTTTTATCGATCAAATAGTTTTACTAAAAAATCAATAATTATGAATAAATGTTCGCAAGAAATACGTAATTTAAACAGTAATTTTTAAAAAAATCGTATAAGTAAGTATGAAGAGAGCAGTCAATTTTAGTACCAACAGCCCCGAAGCTAAACAACACTTCACTGCTAAAAGACTTTTTTTATACGTTAGTTGAATCAGGGGGGCTCGAACCTCCAAATGTTCGTATCAAAAACGAATGCCTTGCCATTTGGCTATGATTCATTTTGTTTTCTATTGGATTTGAACCAACACCTTCAATGAAGAACAAATTTTAAGTCTGTCGCGTCTACCAATTCCGCCAAGAAAACGTATTTATTGTTTTGAAAAACTTATTCACTTAAAATGTATCGATAAAACTTATTCGTCATTCGAAACAAAAATCGTTTTTTCAAAATAAGTTGGCCCGATTTATTAAATAAAATTTCTTTACTAAATACAAATTTTTTATTGTTTATACTCATTTTTAAAAACTAAAAACAGTTTGTTTACAGATCTTAATAATTTTTACCTATTATTAGATTTGAACTAACACCTTTTTCAAGAATAGATTTTGAATCTACCGCGTCTACCAATTTCGCCAAATAGGTGTCAATATTATTACTGGACCTAGGTAGATTTGAACTACCGACTTTACGCTTATCAGGCATACACTCTGATCCCCTGAGTTATAAGTCCAAAGTGTTGTTTGTTGTATAATAATTTAATATTTTTTTATTCCAGCCGCACGTTCCCGTACGACTACCTTGTTACGACTTCATCCCAGTTACGATTTCTAAAATAACAATTTAATGTATTTATGTTAATTAAAAAACATATAGAATTTTTAATTTTGATAAAACACTCAAAAGCTTTAAATAAAAACCATTCCCGGCATGTGACGGGCGGTGTGTGCAAGATCTAAGTACAAATTCACCGTAGCGTAATGATCTACGATTACTTGTGATTCCACCTTCATGTAGGCGAATTGCAGCCTACAATCTGAACACGGTAACATTTAAAGATTAACTCAAAATTGCTTTATTGTATGACTTTTTGTTGATACCATTGTAGCACGTGTGTAGCCCAGTTCATAAGGGCCATAAGGGCTTGACGTCATTCTCACCTTCCTCTAGTTTATCACTAGCTGTTTTGTAATAGTGGATTTTTTTAAGTTTATAAAAAAAACTACCAAAATAAAATAAGAGTTGCGCTCGTTAAAGGACTTAACCAAACACCTCACGGCACGAGCTGACGACAGCCATGCAACACCTGTATAATTTTGTTGCGCATAAACTATAAAGTTTATATGTAACACCAATAAAAATAAATTTATTGTTAAAAAATATGCAAGAACTGGTAAGATTTTGCGCGTATTATCGCATTAAACCACATGCTCCACCACTTGTGTAGACCCCCGTCAATTCCTTTGAGTTCCAACCTTGCGGTCGTACTTCCCAGGCGGAGTGTTTAACGCGTTAGCTTTAAGATAGAAAAAAAATTCCAACCCTTAACACTCATCTTTGACAGCATAGACTACCAGGGTACCTAATCCTGTTTGATCCCTATGCTTTCGTTCCTCAACGTCAGTAACTAGACCAGACAATCGCCTTCGCCAACGGCATTCCTTCATAAATTATTGGATTCTACCCCTATGCATGAAATTCTATTGTCTTATACTAGACTCAAGTAAAAGAGTATTATAAGCATTTCTAAACAACAAATCTAGTCTTTAACTCATAACAACAAATACCGTCTACAAACCCTTTACGCCCAATAATTCCGGATAACGCTCGCCCCCTTCGTATTACCGCGGCTGCTGGCACGAAGTTAGCCGGGGCTTCTTCTTTGACTAAAGTCACTATCCTCATCAACGAAAAAATTTTACAGCCGATTAATTAAACCAATATTAATTAAATCTTTTGTGCTTTCATCATTTACGCAGTATTACTGGATCAAGCTTTCGCTGATTGTCCAAAATTCCTCACTGCTGGCTAAAAAGCCTGGACCTTGTTTCAGTTCCAGTGTGGCTGGTCATCCTCTCAGATCAGCTAAGGATCATCGGCTTGGTAAGCTTTTACCTTACCAACAACCTAATCCTCCACAAGCTTATCTTAAAGCAACCTTTAGTTTTTATTTGGGGTTATCACTGCAAAGCATTCTTTTAGTAATAAAATATGATTATCCCAAACTTTAAGGTAAATTCTTGTGTATTACTCACCTGTGCGCCATGTTTTTACATTCGACTAGCATGTGTTAAGTATACTGCCAGCGTTCATCCTGAGCCAGGATCAAACTCACATTTATAATAATTAAATATTTAATTAAATAGATTCAGAAATAGAGTTATATTTATTTTTATAAAACGAATCTTACGTGAGATATTTACAAAATTAAAATTTTAAGACAGGTTCTTGCCCTAAAGAAATATTACCGCGAACTCTATAATAATTGATAATAATAGCAAGCCCTACTGCGGATTCTGCAGCAGCAACTGTTAAAATGAAAAGTGCAAAAATTTGTCCATATAAATCATCAAAATATACAGAAAAATTTATAAAATTTAGATTTAAACTTAAAAGAACAAGTTCAACACACATCAAAATAATTAAAATATTTCGACGATTAAAAACAATTCCAAACATGCTTATGAAAAATAAAGAAAGGTTTGTTGTTAGTTGCAGTAAAAACATGATTAAAATTAAAAAAATAAAATTTATTTTAAAATAAAAAATTAGTACTTATATACTTAAAACTTTACAATTTATAAATATTGAAGCCTATTAACGTAATAGTCTATTACGAATTTTGAAAATTTGTTTTGAAGTAGGTTTCCCATTTAGATGCTTTCAGCGGTTATCCTTTATAAACGTAGCTACTCGGCGCTGCTTTTGATTAAACAACCGAAACACCAGAGGTTTACTTAATTCGATCCTCTCGTACTAGAATTTAATCTTCTGAATTTTCTGAATTTACAACAGATAGGGACCGAACTGTCTCACGACGTTCTAAACCCAGCTCACGTACCACTTTAATCGGCGAACAGCCGAACCCTTGAAATCTTCTTCAACTTCAGGATGTGATGAGCCGACATCGAGGTGCCAAACGGTCTCGTCGATAAGGACTCTCAGAAACCATAAGCCTGTTATCCCCGGCGTACCTTTTATTCGTTGAGCGATGATTTTTCCACACAAAATCACCGGATCACTATGGCCGACTTTCATCCCTGTTTGAGTTGTCACTCTCACAGTCAAGCAAACATATACCATTACGCTCTACAATAAGTATTTATTTGAGTTTGCCTTTGCACACCTCCGTTACTCTTTAGGAGGTGACCGCCCCAGTCAAACTACCTCTCATAAGCTGTCTTTAAAAAAATTAAGTAAAACAAAAAAATAAGGGTGGTATTTCATTTACGCTTTTTACAAAGCTCCCACCTATTCTACACAAATTAATTGATTTTACAACTTAAAATCATAGTAAAGGTGCACGGGGTCTTTCCGTCTAACTGCAAATAGTCCGCATCTTCACGGACATTTCAATTTCACCAAGTCTACGTTGGAGACAGTAAAGAAGTCGTTACACCATTCATGCAGGTCGGAACTTACCCGACAAGGAATTTCGCTACCTTTGGACCGTCAGAGTTACAGCCGCCGTTTACTGGGGCTTAGTTCTGATGCCTTAGCATCAAAGTGTCACCTTACAGCACCGGGCAGGTGTCAGTCCCTATACATCTTCTTTCGAATTAGCAGAGACTTGTGTTTTTAGTAAACAGTCGCTTCTCTCTCTTTAGTGCCAACTCTTTGTTAAAAGAGTCACTCTTTCTCCCGAAGTTACAGAGTTAATTTGCCGAGTTCCTTCAACGTAGTTTTCTTGAACGCCTTAGTATATTCTACTCATCTACCTGTGTCGGTTTAAGGTACGGTTTTTATTAAAACAACTTTTTCCAGAAAAGATTTAAATTTTTTTACAAATCATTAAGTTTAAAAACTTTTTTTCTTTTGTCATTAGTTTTAATCCCATTAACTTATACGTTCGTAATTTGTCTTAGGGACCGATTAACTAGATCAATTGATCTAGGTCTCAATCTCTTTAAGCGGTTGATTGAAAACCTTAGATTTACGGCGACAGTGATTAAACACTGTTTTAGCTACTCATGCCAGTATACTCACTTCTAATACCTCCAATTGTTTTCATAAACAATCTTCAAACGACATATAGAACGTTCTGCTACCTTTATTTAGCGATTCGGATATGTTTTTAAAGTCTCTTTACATTTTCGAAGCAAAAAAATTCGATCAATGAGCTGTTACGCTTTCTTAAAAAGATGGCTGCTTCCAAGCCTACTTTAGGATTGTCATAATTTTTTTACACTCTTATCACTTAAAACACAATTAAAGTCCTTATCGAAAAATCTGGGCTGTATCCCTCTCGACTATAAACCTTAGCGCTTATAGTCTGACTCCACAAAAAAACAAAGCTTATTCGAAGTTTTTCAAAACTAAGTAAGATGTTAAACCCCCCGTATTTCAAAAGTGCTCTACCCAACTTTGCTTAATTTTGTAGGCTATACTAAAATATATTTCGCAGAAAACCAGCTATCCCTGAGTTTGATTAGCCTTTCACTCCTAACCACAAGTCATCCCAATCTTTTTCAACAGACACGAGTTCAGTCCTCCAACATGTGCTTCCACAAAGTCTTCAACTTGCTCATGGTTAGATCACTCAGCTTCGGGTCTTATACTTACAACTAAATTCAAAACGTTTTTTGAAACTTGAGTTATCTACGCTTACAATAAAATTAAGCTTGCTATAAATATAAACTCACTGGCCCATTATGCAAAAGGTACGCTGTCACTTTTAAAAAAAGCTCCAACAGATTATTTGCGTTAAGTTTTAGGTTCTTTTAACTCTAAAAAAGTTCTTTTTCACCTTTCCCTCACGGTACTTGTTCACTATCGATTATTAGAAATTATTAAACGCAAAGGTAGATCTCTGATTACCAACAAATTTATCATAATCCATTGACAATAAATATTACTTGCTTTGTTTTACAGGACTAACACCTTCTACGGTAAGATTCAAAAAAAGAGTAGTAATATTTCGTTTTAAATCGTATTCGCTCGCCACTACTAACGACATCTCGGTTGATTTTTTTACAAAGTTACTAAAATGTTTTACTTCACTTTTTAAAGAAGTTCTCTAAAAGTTGAATTTTTTCAAAAGTAATCAAGTTTCAAAAACAGTTCAAACTTGCTTTATGCAATACACAACTTTTTTCTAATATCAAGGCAGCCTCTTAACGCATTTCAAAAAATAAAAAATTAAGTTATTAAAAAAAATATAAATGGTTTAAATCTGCAAATGAAAAGTGTTTAGTTTTTTAAAGTTTTATTTTGAAATGGGAAATATTTAAATAAATTTTAATGTAAATGAATTGCTTCATTTAAGTAGATAGAAATTAAAACGCTAAACACAAATGATTGAATTAAAGCCACTCCCAATTCTAAGCACATTAATGGAATCAAAATAAAAAAAGGAACTTGAAATAATAAAAATAAAATTCCTGAACATCCCATTAAAGTCCATCCAAAACCTGCAATTACTTTTAACAAGGTATGACCTGCCATCATATTTGCAAATAATCGAATAGATAAGCTAATTGGTTTAAAAATATAAGAAATTAATTCAATTGGAACCAGCAATAACCCTAAAAGAACGCCAGTACCAGAAGGTAGAAATAAAGAGAAAATTTCAATGCCGTGATGACGTACACAAATAATATTAATACCAATAAATAAAAACAACGCTAAAGCAAAAGTAACAATTAAATGACTTGTAAGTGTAAAACTGTATGGAACTAGTCCAATAACATTTAAACTTGCTGTAAAAAAAAAAATAGAAAAAATTAAAGGAATATAAGGTTGTCCATCTTTAAAGTTGATGTTGTCAACCACAATAGAACTTACAACTTTACTAATAGTTTCAATAAGTAACTGCCAAGTTGTAGGCACAATATTAAAAGTAGAATCAATTGGGCTTAAACAACTAAAAATATAAGTTGAAAGCAAAAACATTAACACCAAATAAATAAGTAGTTCATTTGTAATGCTAATATCCATAAATCCTAAGTAAATCGAAAAAAGAGGAACAACTTCGAATTGTTCTAACGGGCTAAAAAAAGCTGAAAACATAAATAAATAGTTAATTTTTAAAAATTTTGATTCAATTAAGAACCCCACCAATAAATAGTGACAAATAAAAACAGCCAAACAACATCAACAAAATGCCAATACCAAGCTGCCGCTTCAAAACCAAAATGATGCTCGCGAGTAAAATGATTCACGTACAAACGGGCTAAACACACAGCTAAAAAGCAAGTTCCAACAAATACATGAAATCCGTGGAACCCTGTAGCCATATAAAAAGAAGAACCATAAACACTGTCTGAAATACTAAACGGGGCAGTTACGTACTCAAATCCCTGTAAAGCAGTAAAAATAATTGCTAAAAAAATAGTAGCAATTAAAGCAACAATTGCTTGATATTTTGAACCCCACACAATGGCATGATGTGCCCAAGTAACAGTTGCACCTGAAGTTAATAAAATTACAGTGTTTAACAAAGGTACTTTCCAAGGATCTAAAATAGTAATAAATGCCGGCGGCCATACTCCTCCTATTGCTGGACTAGGATTAAAACTAGAATGAAAAAACGCCCAAAAAAATGCGAAAAAAAACATAATTTCCGAGACAATAAACAACAACATTCCCATTCTTAGACCTAATTGAACAATTGAAGTATGTTGTCCTTCAATTGTTCCTTCACGAATAATATCTCTCCACCAAACATACATAATGAATAAGATCATTAAAAATCCAAATCTCCATAAAAAACCACCACCAGCATATCCATGCATATACAAAACCCCTCCAAATGTTACCATTAATGCTGAAAAAGCAGCAATTAATGGCCACGGACTTGGGTCTACTAAATGAAATCCATGTTTCTGATTATTACGAACTAAGTTTACCATATAAAATATTAAATTTAATTTAAGAAAGTATTAAAAATCTCTTTTCGAAGAAAGATGTTGAAAATATAAATTAAAAAACATGCTTCCCGTTTCCACAGTATTTAATGTTTCAAAAAAGATGACCGATGAATGCAAAAAAGGTTTCACGTGTAGTTTTTTGTTTAAAAAATATTGCAAAAGCCGGATTTGAACCTGCGACCTTCGGATTATGAGCCCGATGAGCTGCCTAACTGCTCTATCTTGCAACGCTTCTCTTTTTGCTTCGCTAGTAAGTCTTGCATCAGGTAGAAAAACAAAACACTTGTTTTGAAGGAACCTCTTTAAAAGACTTTTTTCTATTACAGATTTTGATTTTAAAAATAGAAATTACAAGTGACGTCAATGTTTAGGGTTAAAGTTTATTTAAAAATATTTGTGACTATTATAAAATTTACTTTTAAAAAATAGAACAAAGTTATATGATACAAAAATAATACCTCTTTTGTTTTTTCTTACAGAATTCTTTTTTTTTTAATCTCAATTAAAAAGATGACATGCTTAGGAAATTTATATTTTGTCTATTTGATCTTTTTCCTATAGAGAGTTGTTGTTTTTCATTTATTCTTTTTTAAGTTATTTCTATAAGAGAAAAACAGTACAAAAGATAACATTAACTTTTTGCGAACTTAGTAAAAAATCACAATCAAAACTTGATAATGTAAATGCATTTTCGTTTTACTTTGGAGAATAGGTGGCTGAGAGGTTAAAAGCGACAGATTGTAAATCTGTTGAACTATTTCTACGTAGGTTCGAATCCTACTCTATTTATTCAAATATTTTTACTTTACAACTGTGATTAGGTAACATTAAGGTAATGTATTAGATTGCAAATCTAAAGAAAAGGGTTCAATCCCCTTCTTAATCTTTTTACAGCAAAGCATTACCGAAATGGTGAAATTTGGTATACACGTTAGGTTTAGGTTCTAATTCTATAAAAGAGTAGGGGTTCAAGTCCCCTTTTCGGTAATTATGCTTCAACGAAAGTATATAGCTCAGAGGTAGAGCAATGGACTTTTAATCCAAAGGTCCTGGGTTCAATTCCCAGTATACTTAAAAGTACTTTGCTTTCTTAGCTCAATTGGCTAGAGCAATAACCTTCTAAGTTATCGGTTACAGGTTCAATTCCTGTAGAATGCATATTTAGTTTAAGTAGCTCAATGGTAGAGCAATGGACTGAAAATCCATGGGTTAGTGGTTCGATTCCACTTTTGAACACTCTTATTATTTTTTCAATCAAAAATGTTTAATTTCGTATGAATATTAATCTTATTAAACTTCTTTTAAAGCTCAAAAACGCATCAAACTCAAAAAAAGAACACGTTGCAGTTTTATCTCATAAAACTTACAACATTTTGTTAGATACTTTATATCAAGAAGGTTTAATTCAATCTTTTTGCAGTGTTGAAAACACTGACTTAACAAATGTGTTTTTACGATATCCTTCAAACAATTCTAGTTTTGAAACACTTAAAATTGTTTCTACTCCTTCAAAAATTCGTTATTTAACGTTTTCTGATTTATGTCAAATTTCTGATAAGCGACATAGTTTATTTTTGTTTACAGATAAAAATTTGTTAGTAGGACGAGAATGCAAAAAACATCGTTTAGGGGGGAAACTGTTGTTTATTTGTTAATCTGCTTACCATACTATTTAAAAAAATATAAATTTTATAATAATCATGAAAAAAAACGAATTACAAAAAAAAACAAAAATAAACTCTTTAAAAACGCTTTCTTTTGCTAAAATCAGTAATAACTTTTTTATACTTTTTGCCTTTAAAAGCACTCTTATCAACTATTTATATGTTCCAAGTTTTGTAAAATGTGAATTAGAAAAAAACAACTTAATTTTTTCTATTGTTAATTTGAGTCGTTCTCAAACTTTTCAGTATGATCAATTTCTTTCGCAATTTCAAGATTATTTGAAGCGCCTTGCAAAGCTATTTCGAAAGAAATTGTTGTTAAAAGGACTAGGATATAAAGCAGCTTTAAAAAACGAAGAGTCTTTATTAGAATTGAAAATTGGTTATAGTCACGTTATTCTTGTCCCAATTGACAAACAAATCCTAAAAGTTATCATAGATAAAAATACTTTAATTGTTGAAGGATTTGACAAAGTTGCGGTTGGAAATTTTGTAAATAAAATTAGAAGTTTAAAACTTCCCGACAGCTATAAAGGAAAAGGCTTTTGGTATAAAAATGAGATAATCAAGTTAAAAGAAATTAATAAAACGTAAAAACCAGTAAAAAATGAAAAACTCGTTAAAAAAAGAAAAATTGCAACACAAACTTTTTAATAGTATGTTACAATCAGATTTTTGTTTACTACAGAAAAAATCGTCGAAACAAACCATTTTTATTAATTCTGTAGTGAAGTTAAATTCTTCAAAGTGGATAAAGTCATTAGACCTTCTACAAATGTCTAAATCGTTAAAACAGTTAGTTCGTTTGTTTCAGTTTTTAAAATCGCAAAAAAAAAGTCAACTTTTATTGTGGGTAGACAACAAACAACATCAACACTTGTTAAACGAACTTTTAAAAATAAATGCTCAGCAAGAGTGTACTTTTCAAATAGAATTAGACTTGTTTCGAAATAAAGAATTTACAAATATTTTTCAAGTTTTAATAGCATTAAATCAAACATTAACCGCCAATAAAAAAACATTAAAATATTTATTTGAACAAAATATTTTATTGATTACTAAAATTAATAGCGGTTTGGAAAATAATAATCTAAATACTTATAAGATTTTTAATGATTTATCAGACTTTAAAAAACTTGTTTTTATTGTTGCTTTAATCGAACAAATTTTAAATAAAAAATAATAATTTTTATGCGTCTACGCTCAAAATATAAAATATACACACAATCCGGTGCATCTTTTCCTAGATGCCCAAAAAGAATTTTCAATTTTCGGCGGTCAAAATGGAAAAAGCTGCAAAGCAAACTACTTCGTCATCAATATTTTTTGTTTTATAGCAATCAGAAAAAAAAACGATTAAAACACACACAATCACCTTTT
>Ga0214917_10001074_pt1 | contig 35757 bp, 28 predicted proteins | sample LL_1208_BB_MetaG_FD_177983 | JGI IMG/M metagenome (GOLD analysis project Ga0214917, IMG submission 177983) | Freshwater microbial communities from Lake Lanier, Atlanta, Georgia, United States - LL_1208_BB | ecosystem: Environmental > Aquatic > Freshwater > Lake | place: USA: Georgia | collected... | reverse complement strand
AGTAAAGCCCGTTGCTCCTGTAAAACCAGATGCCCCTGTCTGACCCGTTGGTCCAGTCGGCCCAGTCTGCCCTGTTGGTCCAGTCTGTCCCGTTGCACCAATAGGACCAGTAATATAAGCACTGTAGTTAGTAAAACTATAGGCCTGGCTTAATGTTCCACCATTTGTATCAATTTGAACTCTATATGTAATACCTGTATTGTAAGTAACAGGTCCAAATATTAAGATACTTTGATAATAAAATGTCACATTAAATCCATCTAAATACATATGAAAAGATCTTGGACTTACATTATAAGATTGTGCTGATCCAACTGCACTTCCATTATTATACAACTGAAGTTGTGAATTGGATCCAGAGAAACTTAATTGAGCGCCAATTAAAAATGTTGAGCCTGTATCATTGAAGAGCCCAATTCGGAACACATTACCTCCAACCATTGTTCCAAAATTTAACTGGAAAAATAGACCATTTCGTAGAATATTGTAGGAATTGTCACTTATTATTGTGGAAGGTCCACCTGAATTAAAAGTGAAAGCACTAGATGAGGTAAATACCACTGAGCCTTGGGATAGTTGAAGGGCAATGGGACCAGCAGCATAAGGCCCAGTATGTCCAGTTGGACCTGTTGGGCCCGTAAATCCAGTGGCCCCTGAAAATCCAGTTGCTCCTGTTAATCCTGTAGGGCCAGTTAGGCCAGTAGGTCCAGTTATTCCAGTTGGTCCTGTTGGCCCCGTGAAACCCGTGGCACCCGTGAAACCCGTGGCACCCGTGAAACCCGTAGCACCAGTAAAACCCGTAGCACCCGTAAAACCTGTGGCCCCTGTAAAACCAGTTGCTCCTGTAAAACCTGTAGCACCCGTGAAACCAGTTGCCCCTGTAAATCCAGTAGCTCCTGTTAAGCCTAGACGACCAGTAGCATAAAATGCTACATTTCTTACTTGAAGAGGCTGTGATATTATTGGAGTGTTTGGTATTATGATAGAAAGTCTCTGCGCAACGGCAAAATCAGTAGAAACTAATATATAAGTATTAATCAATGAACCATTTTTAAAAGCTCTGGCAAATGTACCATCTAAAATTATGGAAAAAATATCACCTGGAACCCATGTAAAAAGGGATCCGATGACATTGTTATTGACAATATATTGGGCAGTATAATTTATATTTCCTCCATTATTCTGCTGAAAAAGATTAAAATAAAAGTTTCTAGTAGCATCGCCACTCAAACCTATTGTTAAAAATGATGCCCCAACCTGTACCGATGTAAAAGAGGGGTTAGGAGCTGTAAACTGAAATACAACACCGTTTGTCTGAATATTCAAGGATTCCAAAGATGAAACTGTACTATTATTTCGTATGAAAGTCACTGTATTTGATTGCGAAGCAATAGCATTATTATCAAGTAAGTTCCATGTAAATGTCCCAATACCATAATTACCTGTTGGCCCAGATGGCCCTGTAAATCCAGATGCTCCTGTTCGCCCATTTATACCTGTAACATAACCAATATACGAATAAACATAGTAGGTGTTCAATAAATTTACTATATCATAATTAAAAGTTGATGGATTAAAAAGATATGATCCAATAAAGGGATAAAAAACATTCTGATTATTATATGGAAATGTCAATGTATACTGGTCAGTGATTAAAAAATTAACATTTTCTCCATCTAAATACATTGTAAATATGGGAGTTGTGGAAGTAGTTGTATATGGATTTGAAGATGAACCAATAATATTTACGGCTGCTCCATCAACAATAAATGTAAAGTTTGAAGTATTTGCCAATGAATTATAATAACAGAAAATACCAACAAGAGGGTTCAAACTTACATCTGTAAAACCAAAGTAAAAACCATCACTGCCTGATTGTATATATGGTAATTGAACTTGGAAGAATAGTCCGTTATAAATTGCCTGATATGCGGTGAATGTGGTCAAATACGATGGTTTTCCCTGAGATCCAAGAAAATTAAATGTTTGAGCATCCGTTTGAATTATTGGAGCTGAATCAGGTCCCTGTGTAATAGGCATTGGTCCCTGAGCAAAAGGTCCCGTTGGACCTGTTCGTCCTGTTGAACCTGTTTGACCAGTAAAACCAGTTGCCCCTGTTTGACCTGAAGGACCTGTAGGTCCTGTCTGTCCACTTGGTCCTGTTTGACCCGTTTGACCCGTTGCTCCAGTATTTGTAGCTGTACCTGGAATACCCTGTTGGCCCTGAATACCAGTTGGCCCTGATGGACCAGTATTACCAGTAAATCCTAGAGGTGTCAAGTAACAGGTGAAATTAGTAAGCTGTACTGGTCCATTAATATTAGAACCATTTTGTAATTTTATTGTGAATGTATCACGTACATATTGGGTATTATAACTAAGAGCACCATTCACAAAATAATAAACGGTTGAACCATCAAATAAAATAGAAATAACATCTGATAGACTAATGTTTACTGATCCAACCAGATTTAGTCCATCCAAAAATTGGACTTGTGTAGTAACATTGTCCAGTTTTGTCACGAAAAAACCATATCTACGATTTGATGTTGTACTAGATATTAAAATATTAAACTGTGCACTAGATGGCTGACCAGGATTTGAGAGAAAATTAAAGGAAGTTAATAATGTAAATCCTACTGTGCCAATATTAAAAGGAACCGAATTTACTAAAAAAAGATTCGCGGTTGGTGTGAGAAGATAAGTAGTAGCATTAGACTGCAGTAATGTACCATTCGTGGGTGTCTGAAATGGGATAAAACTCGGAGATGGTGAACCTGTGGAGCCAGTTGAACCAGTAATACCTGTAAGGCCAGTCGCCCCAGTTGTACCTGTGGGACCCGTTGAAACAGGAGCAAACACGAATTCACCCTGGCCACCTTGAGTTGTCAAAGTATAACCATCTGGAACGACCATGTTGGTATTCGGATCAACACCGAAAACCTTTCGGATTGTCAGGTAATCCGTGTCCAAGGTCCTTTTATAGGCCATATTCTAATTGTATTATTAAAAAATTAGAATAGTCCTAATATCACAACCAGAAAATATAGATTATAAAATATATCAGCTATTTATCCATAATATGGTATGAAATAATTAACAACTATACTGTTAGTATTATTATTACTTCCTACCGTAAAGCTACCTGTAGTAACATTACCTAACCATAGGTAAGGATCATAAGGGAAATTAGCAGTTGGTTGAGTAGCATAGGTTAAAAGTATAACAGCAGCTGAGCTCCTTACAAGAGCATGGCTGACAGTAACTGTTTGAAATCCTCCAGCTCCACCAATAATTGCTGGAATTGTTATGGAACCATAATTTGTCAGGGTAGGTTGAGTTGGATTTTTTTGGATTATTGAATTTCCAGAAACATCCAGACGAATAGGATTTGAAGGATAGCCGAGAACTATACTACTTGAAATTGTCAGGTCAGTTGTACCAGTAGGGGCTAAGATAGTACTTCCCAAATTTATATTACGAACAAAAATAGTCTGCCACTGAGTATTACTCAAACCAAGATTATATGCTGAATTACTACTAGGTACAATATGACCAGCCACTGTCATAATACCTGTTGGGCCTGTTAATGATGTTGAAACTATGGAACTAACAAAGTAATTTGTTGAGCCGGTTGGATTATTGACTACCATAAAACCAGTGCCAAGTTGTACTGCTTGTAGGTATCCTGTTGGACCTGAAGGGCCTGATGGACCAGTGGGGCCTGTTATTCCCGTTTGGCCCGTTGGGCCAGTGAAGCCCGTTAGACCAGTAGGACCAGAAGGGCCTGATGGACCTGTTGAGCCCGTTAGACCTAATCCTCCTGTTTGCCCTGTAGGGCCTGTCAGACCTGTTGGGCCTGTTTGGCCCATTTGCCCCATTTGACCAGTAGGGCCTGTCGGACCTGTTGGGCCTGTAGAACCTGAAGGGCCTGATTGGCCCGTAGAACCTGTTGGGCCTGTATTTCCAGAAGGCCCTGTGAATCCAGTGCTACCTGTTAATCCTGTAAGGCCCGTCGGGCCTGTTTGACCAGTAGGACCAGACTGACCAGTAGGGCCACTAGGACCTGTTGGGCCAGAACCTGTAGGACCTGTGGGACCTGTTTGGCCCGTTGGCCCCGTTTGACCAGTATGGCCTGTCTGCCCTGTCGGACCCGATTGTCCTGTTGACCCCGTCTGACCTGTCGGACCCGATTGTCCTGTTGACCCCGTCTGACCTGTTGGTCCCGTCAGACCTATTAGTCCTGTAGGGCCTGTCGGACCTGTTAGACCTGTATGGCCTGTGGGACCAGTAAGACCAGTAGGGCCTGTAAAACCACTCGCACCAGTTGCTCCCGTTTGTCCAGTAGCCCCCGTTTGTCCCGTTGGACCACTAGCACCAGTTATACCAGTAAAGCCCGTTGCTCCTGTAAAGCCCGTTACTCCTGTAAAGCCCGTTGCTCCAGTAAAGCCCGTTGCCCCAGTAAAGCCCGTTGCTCCAGCACCACCTGTCTCAATGATACTTATAAGGGAACCACCCATACTTCCTGAATTTCCAATATTTAGTGCGATTGTACTTGTCTGAAGTACCCATATTTCAAAATATTGATTATTATCCAATGTCACACTTCCACACACATTTAAAACGGTTGCAGCAGAATTTGTAACGGAACTTACCAAGGTTTCTGCATATCTTGAGGCAGCACTTGGAGGATTGGTATTCGCATTAACTGCCAGATAAATTAGCCTAGTTCCATTGGAGTCAGCAGCAAAAGGAACTGTAGAACTAACTATATACGATCGTGTGGCACCAGATGTATTAGTAAATCGTCCTATATTTGTTACACTATCATATGTAAGCCCAGAAGTTCCTGTAGTTTGTAAAGCAGTGTTAAAAATAACCCTGGTATCAGAACCAGATGGTATTGATTGGGTTGTATTGTTCTGTCTTGATAAGAGAGCTGGTTGCGATACTGGGCCTATAGGACCTGTAAAACCCGTTTGTCCTGTAGCACCAGTATTAGTAGCAGAACCTGGAACACCCTGAAGACCAGTAGGACCAGTTTGACCAGTTACACCTCTTAATCCAGTAGCATAGAGATATACATTGTCAAACTGATACGAACCAGCATTATTATTATTAGCTACTTGTAATCGTAAATATTCACTAGTAACATTTGGCAACAATGGTGCTGAAACAGTTGATGTAACGCCACCAGATGAATTATAGACAGTGTAATTGACATTTATACCATCATAATAAATTGTAAGATAACTTCCTGTTAAATATTGTGCGGCTGTAATTAAAACGGGACTACCACCAACTGTATAATAAAATACAATGTTATTATTACTTCCTGTCTGGGCAAAAATCTGTACATAGTAATTCTGTCCTCCTATGAAAAAAGAAGCATTTGGTCCAGATTGCAGTAAAGGTAAATAACTTTGGATAAAAATACCAACAACCTGAGGATTATAAGTCTCCAAAGAACGTATTGTATCCTGAGCAGATGCTGGTGAGCGAGAGGTTAATATAAAACTGTTACCACCTAATATTTGTGGCGAACCAGCTGCTATTTGTGGCGTCCATGTTCCTGAGCCTGTTAATCCTATTGGACCAGTAGGGCCCGTTAAACTTCCTGTAGGTCCAGTAGCACCTGTAAATCCAAACGTTCCAGTGATATACGCTGAAAAATTTGTTATTTGTAGGGTATTTACAGATATATTTAGAGTTGTTTGAACACGAACATTGAAAATATTGCTTCTAGTGTAAGGATATGATCCAATAACACTTCCTCCCAAATAAAAATTAGCATTTAAACCATCTAAATATACAACCGAATCTGTGCGCCCACTATATGTTCCACTAGCTAATGATCCAGTTTTATTACTAATGTTTGTAAAAGTCTGATTTACGTAAAGTCTATATGTACCAGTAGTACCATTATTAAATTCAAAACTAAAAACAGTGTAATTTCCGCTGCTATTTATGAATCCAACTAATAATTCCTGGTCTATACCATCATTAACTGTTAAAACAGGAACATTAGCCTGTGCAACTAAACCATTATTTAGAGCGGAATATGATGAAACTGATGAGACACTGCTAACTCCTGTACCTGAGATAAGATTTATAATATCTGATTGAGGTATAGTAGCATTTGTATTTACTCTCATTGAAATCGGACCAGTACCAAAAATACCAGTTGAACCAGTAGCGCCTGTTTGTCCAGTAGCACCAGTATTTACTGCTGTACCATTCGCTCCATCACGACCAGAGGGACCAGTAGGACCAGTAGCTCCAGTATTTACTGCTGTACCAGGAATGCCTTGAAAACCTGTTGGACCAGTAGGGCCTCGTTCTCCTTGAGAACCAGCAATACCTGTTATATAAGCCACATAGTTATAAATTGTATAAACTCCAATTAATGGCTGGGGACTTAAAAAGAAATTAGGTGGAAATGGATATGTCATTGAAATTACACAGGGATAGTATTGTAAACCAGTATTATATGTATCTTTGATATAAATAGAGCTATTGATATACATTATACAATTGACACTGTCCAAATAAATATTGAACAGTGAATTTGGACTTGTAGTAGGTAATGCTGGTTGATTATAAATAAAATTATTTATAATAAATTTAATCAACAGACCATTACCACTTGGATCATATGTAGTGACAACGCCAATAAAATTAGGATTATTAGGATCATCTAAATTCACGAAACCATAAAATAGAGCATCCTGAGTTGGTGAAGTTGAATTTATTTGAGCCAAACTTGCCTGAAAAGCTAGACCATTTACAAGAGCACTATAGCTTGTAAATGAAATAGCCAGAGCAAACGGGGGACCACTTCCAAGTGTAAATGTGCTACCATTAATAAATGTCACGGGTGTAGTTGTTCCTTGGCCTAATTCAATGGGACCTGGTCCCTGTGGACCTATAGAGCCAGTAGTTCCTGTGGGGCCAGTTCCTAGAGGTCCCGTTGGTCCACTAGGACCAGTAATACCAGCAGATAAAACCATTTCTCCATCACGACCTGTTGTAACATACGTAAAACCAGGAGGAGGTTTAGCATTCGTGTCTGGATTAACAGCAAACAACCTTCGGATTGTTAATAAGTCCGTGTCAAGTGATCTTTTGTACATGGATACCACCTACCGATAGAGATTAAAATAACACTAAGCAATCATCCTCATCCTCATCGTGAGAATTTCTATTAAAATTCGGAAAACCTCCTATAAATCAGAATGCCAGCTGGTGGAGGTCTACTTCAACTTGTTGCCCAAGGAAAGCAAGATATTTTTTTAACTGGCAATCCACAAATTTCTTTTTTCAAAATGGTGTATCGCAGGCACACAAACTTTGCCATTGAATCCCAACCAATGTATTTTGATGGAACTCCCAACTTTGGACAAAAAATTACATGCCTCATACCCCGTCGTGGCGACTTACTCGGTCGTATTTACTTAAATGTTACTTTACCGCCTATTTATGACCAGGGAGGGACTCTGGTATCATACTGTAATTCAATAGGTCATGCTCTTATCCGTGAAATTACAATTGAAGTCGGAGAGCAACAGATTGATAGACAAACGGGGGAATGGATGGAAATTTGGACAGATTTTACCACTCCAGCAAGCCAACGTGATGCTCTTAATGAGATGATTGGAAGACAAGATGGATTTATGTTACCTCAAATATTTGCCCCAACTGGCGGCCTTAACCTACAAATCCCACTACAGTTTTGGTTTAATCGTAATCCTGGTTCATATTTACCGCTCCTAGCTCTTCAATATCATCCCATACGGATAAATATAACATTTAATCCATTACAATCATTATGGTACAATCTTGATACAACTACATCATATTATACATATGGTGTTCAACCAGCAACTCTTTCAAATGTCATGCTCTGGGGTGATTACGTTTATCTTGATACGGAAGAACGTCGTAGATTTGTGGCAAATCCTCAGGAATATTTAATTGAACAGGTTCAATATACACCATCTATTGCCGTGGCTACTAATCAAACAACAGCAACAATTCCAGTCGAATTTAATAATCCGATTAAAGAATTTTTCTTTGTAGCACAGCGAGATTACGTTGTTCAACAACATGAATACTTTAACTACAGCAATTTAGCCTATGGAGAACGCTACATAAGTCCATGGAAAGATCCAAAAACAGGAATTACCTATCCGTACCAACCACCATTAAATACAATTCTTTCACCTGGTAATCCTCGTACAAATCTATTAGGTTCCGCTGTACTTCAATTAGACGGCTATGATAGATTTCAAGTACGAGATGCTGATTATTTTCGCTTAGTTCAGCCCTATGAACATCACACTGCAACCCCTAACAGCCTGTATATTTATAATTACAGTTTTTCAATAAAACCTGAAGATATACAGCCAAGTGGCTCAATGAATGCCAGTAGAATTGATAGCATTGTTTGGCAAATTACAATGAATCAAGCATTAAATGTGAATGCTGACATAAATCGTGGTAACTGTCAGATTCGTGTTTATGCCACTAATTATAATGTTTTCCGAGTTATCAATGGATTTGGTGGGCTATTATTTACAGTGTAATTTATAACATTTGGTAGGGAGTCTTTAGGGATTTGTAGAAATGTTCGAGGAAACACAATATGGTACATATTGGAAAAGCTCGGCTCTTTCATTCGGATTACTGTATTTTTTAACATTATTTCCATTTACAGGATTTATAGGGGCTGACCATTTCTATGCTAGAAGTTATAAAACTGGGTTGGCGAAATGTATTTTTAATATTTTTACATTTGGATTCTGGTACATGTGGGATGCTTTGATGATACTTTTTGATTCTGAACGCATTAAAACATTTGGTTTTAGTATACCTTTTTACGGCCCAGCGGGAATAGGAGCTGGGCAGTTTTCTAGTGATACAACTGCCCCAGGTGCTCAAAAAGCTGGAAGACTATTTATTTATGCCTTACTTGTCCTACTTGCACCTCTCGGTATAGATTATTTTTACGTTGGTAATACGGCCATGGGACTTCTAAAATTAGTCGCTACAATTAGCATTATTTTTTTACCATTGGCTATATTACTAGGAATATGGAACATTATTCGGCTCTATTTTTTTACAGGAGCTGTTTTGGATCAATACAATGATTTTTTTGGTTCAATACCAAGTCCAGGGTATGATCCAAACGGTGGTCCCTTTTCACTGGATTTGAAGTGGCTATATACAGTACCTGTAGTTGGAGATGCCCTACGATTAGCGGAAACTACTATTAATACAGTGGGTGTTTCAATTGGAACTGCCAAGACAACTGTTGAGGTAGCGGGGGAAACTGCTCAGAGTGTTCTTAAAGCTGTTGGTGAGTCAGCAGAAACTGTCAGTGATATCACTTCTGCAGTTCGCTCAGTTTCGCCTGAAAAGTTCCAGGGTGCTCTTAATGAGGCACTTAAGGATGGCGGGAAAGTCAGCGGAGGCGGAGGTGGTAGTGTTGGATTAATAGATTATGCCCTACCTTCAGCTATTGTTGCTGTTATCGTGTTTGGATTATTAACTCAAATCATACGGTTTTATAAGATAACCAGAGCCAATGAGCAACGAAGAAGCCAAGAAAAAAATGATGCCCCTCCAAGACCAAGAGATGCTTGAACAACTTCTACAGCGTGGAGAATATAAAAATGCACAGGTTTATCCGAATGTTGTCATATATTTCACGGCTGATTGGTGTGGTGCATGTAAACGTATTGATTTATCTCACCTTATAAATTCTCTGGAAGGAGTTCGCTGGTATATTTGCGATGTTGACCAAAATAATTACAGCGCTGGATTTGCAGGGGTAAAAACCATTCCGTCCTTCCTACCAATCAAAAATGGTAAACATCAACCTCTTATTTCAACAAATGTTACCGATCATGTTCTGTACAATCTTTATCAGAGTCTGTATGCACAGTAAAATCACCACCTAGATGCCCTTCAGCAATAGTATCCTCCAAATGCTTTAATGTAGCAAACTCAGTTTGATACATTGAATCATCTTTCCAGGTATTACCTAATAGTCGTATTGAAGGAACTATTTTATAAGTTGTTGGAAGAATCTGTGATTTTAGAAATTGTTTCTGCACAAAACCTCGTTGAGGATAATAAATACCACTAACAACGGCACAATCTTCATTATTTTTTCGTGTTTTATATACAAATACTTGAGGATATAAATTGTTGATATCCTTAAAACGACAAAAACAAATTTCAATATCAGGAAAAGCACATGTTTTTTCTAAACTAAAGCTAATTACAAGATTAGATGTAACAGCAAGGGAAGATGGAATAGGGTAAACAGGCTCTACCCATTTTCCTGATTCTCCCATAAAGAAATCACCAGGGAAACCGAAAAGAGTTTGTGAAAGACCTTTACCATCAGTTTTTTCACAAAAGAATCCAAGTACTCCATTATAATTAGTGGATATTTTAATACCACATAGTGTAATCATTGAGGAAAATCCTATGACAATTGGTGCTATGTGAACAGCATATTTAAATCTATTATATTCAATTTCATATTTTGTTATATGAATTTTATCAATATGTACTATTGTTGAATCAGTAATAACAGCAGATTTTAAATGTTTAAGATATGATGTCATTCTTATTTTTTGCTGATATGCTATATTATTTGTTTGGAATTATTCAATTTTATGTTGTAATATCATTTATTGCTTCATTAAATTTTTTAGCCCAATCACCTAGTAATTCTTTTATAAATAAAGGAACATCCTTTTCATCTAAAGATCCTCCATAATCTGCTCCATCTGGAATAAAAACGCAATTAATATATGAATGCTCCATATATTGAGTACATTTACCCTTACGTACAGAGATATCGTATGTTTTTCCTAGAGATTTTAGTGTGCGAGTCCTAGCAACATTACTTATTTCTGTTTTCCAAAAATCAAGGAGCGGTCCCATTTCATCAGGCTGTCTTTCAGGATGCCATTGAACACCATAAATAGGAAGACCATCACGACCCTCAAAACTTTCTACAAATTCAGCGCCCTGGTCATCCAAAGAAGTGGAAGTTACAATAAATAACTTACTAAGATATTTATTACCACGAAACATTTGAGGTGAAATACCCCATGAATGATTGTTAAGAGCAGAAGGATTTGTAGAAATATATTTCAGATAATCTGCAGTCATCTGTGGCCCTGACCACATACGACTCTCTTTTGTAGCTTTTGTCCATTTGAGAGGAAATTTAGAATTCTTAGCATCATATTTTTTGAGTGGATAAATTCCACCCAATAGCATTAAAATAATTTCAAATCCTAGACAAGTTCCCCATATTGGAAAATGACGACCCTTATTCTTCCATAGATTTATGGAATGCTCTATAAAAGTCCAAATAGTAGAAAATAGTTTTATATTTGCCTTTGCTCCCCCACCTGGTAATACAATACCATCTACACGCTCAAAATACCACTCAGGACGCTTTGTATCATATGGAATAATGATAGGTTGAATATCACGCAATATTTGCCAAGTAAGATATGGTGCCATTATGTGACTTTCATTCTTTCTAGTGCCACCTTCGTGTGGCATTGTTATGATGCCAACCCGCAAATTTCGCCGTGACACCATCCCTGATTAGTTGGCATACAAAAGTCGCCCTCTACCATTAGCAATCTCATATGTATTCCAACCAACAGTATAGACACGCATTTCAGTATTTCTACGACCAAGGAGAATAGAAGGACTAGTAGGTGATATATTAATATGAAGATCAGGACGATACGCTGTTGTCATATTAATTGTTCCCTCTGGTTGTCGTGGTCCAGATGTTCCCCATGAGCGTTCTACTAATCTACCAAGTGACCAGTTCATACTACCAATGCGGAGGCCGCTATCATCACCATGTTTAACTGCCTCCTCAACATCTTCCCATACGTGTGATGGCCAATAAGCCTCTCGGTCTTGACCAGCAGTGACTAGTTTAATGGATTCGTAAAAAGTACCTGATGGGTCATTATTGAAATTTGTTAATTGATTTCTATCAATGCTGTTTTGGGAACGAAAAAACCAGAAAAGTTCTTCCGTAGGATGCCTTCCATCAAGTCTCCTTACACATGACACATTGACGGCACCACGGTCAAATGGAGCATAATCAAGTTCACCAATTGTAAAAATATTCTCAAATACTTGGCGGAAAAGAATATGGCGAGGTTCGCTGATTATTTCATTCCTAACATCAGGAGTCAGATAAGCCTGAATTGTTTCTAAAAGTACTGTTGGCTGACCAATCTTATTAAGGGGTATTGGTTGAAATTGTATGAGAGCTCCATTGGTATCATAATATTCAAATTTTGAAACATTCCACGGTTTTGGTTTAAAATTTCCAGCCAGATCCACCACCAAATCTTCCAGTCGTCTGAGTCGGCATTTTAGTCGTAGAGCCTGACTATTCATTCCACAAATCGGCAGTCCAACATCTTCTAGTCCCTGACAACCAGGTATTGGCAAACGAATACGAAGTTGTGGCGGAGTTGTTTGAATTTTCCTGAAATTTGCAAACTGCCCAGCTCCCTGAAATTCCAGAAACTTTTGATTTCTTGGTGAATCATATTTTCCAAGAGCAGCCATAGCATACAAACTTTCTCCAGTCCATTCCTGAATTAAAAATTGGTCCTGATAAAGTTGTATTTTTTCAAACATTAAAAAACCAACAAAATTAGTATAGAAATATGAATTACCTTGTTCATCCGTTATATCATATTTTGAATTTGCCTGAATCGGAGGATACGTAGGGCCATTAGCATACAAGGGAAGATTAGGAAACCATGATGGAAGATTTATCAGGAAACTTACTTCCGTTAATACATCACCATAGGGTTGAATTTCAACCTCAAAAGGTGCTCCCCATGCTGTACCATTTAGTGAAACAATGGTCTGGCGTTCTTCAATAAAATGACTTGTGGATTTGTAATGAGCATCGTAAGGCCAGGTGGCATCTGGGTCATCCCGCATAAAATATGAGTCTTTTTGTCCTCTTGCTACAAGTTCGTAAAGAGCTCCTGAATTTGATGATTCAGGAATATTTGTTATAATTCCCTGATTTGCAGGAGCTGCCATTCTGAACTTATTCTGAAAAGGATTGAGGGTTTAACCTGGCTGTTCTTGAAAAGTCTAAACACTACTTTATTCAGCATGATTATAGATTATAGATGAAATATACAAGATATCTATGTAAAACGAGTGCTATATTTAATCCTTCTCAATCTGTTTTTTTCCGAGTAGGAGGATACATGCAGTATCCACCTACTATCTATGCTCATCTCCAGACAGATGGCTCCTATAAGTCCCATAAAATAGCTAAAATTGGATTTTACCTGAAAACAATTAATGGTGATATACATACAAGTTCATATAAGATAACCGCTCAATCATCTATTGAAACAGAATGGGCATCTATTTTAGGCGGAATTGAATTTTCAGAAGAATACAATCAGGAGTGTGTATTTGTTGAGAATGACTGTCTTTCAATTATTTCATTTTTTTCACCTCATGCCAAAAAACTTCCGCCATTAGGTACACCTGCACGGTATTACTATGATGAGATTTGTAGGGTTTCCAATGAGTTTGGATATGTAGGATTACGTTGGATTCCTAGAGAATTGAATAAGGCTGATCAGGTATTAAGATAGTTTTTTTATTTCTTGGTCCAAATATACACCCATTCGTAACGTTTTTTTTCAGTTGTTCCTGGTATTTTGCCAAGGGAAGCGTTTTTTCCATGACGGCTTTTGACTGCTAATTTAATCTTTTTTGTAGCGACCACTTGATCTGAAAGTCCTAAATCTTCAACATGCTTATTAATCCAATCGTACATAAATTTTGGCATATTAATTGCCATATGTCCTCCTGATGATAAACCCTTCCAAGTTCGGCTTACTACAACACCAAGAAAGTCTTTAAGAAATCCTTCTTTTCCGTCATAAGCTGGCATACCTCGGTATTTCTCTAGGGTAAAATAGGGTGGACTGGTAAATATTAGATCATATGGTTTTCCACCTGTTATTTCATTAATCTGAACAGTTTCAGATGGTTTATAAGTCATTCGGACCTGATTTTCAGGAACTCTGCAGAATTTAACAAGGGATTTGTATGATGTTGCTAATTCTTTATTGGCATCACATCCATAATAAGGTATACCATAGGCCATTGTTGCTAGACATCTTCCACCCCAGCCAGAACTAAAATCAAGTACTCCTTCTTTTGGTTTTAATTTAAAGAGAATTCGTGCGGCCTCAGCTGGACGAAACTGATTAACAGCACCATAGTATAATTGAAATATATGATACATTTGTGCCTCATAGTCATTATTACCATTTTTTAAGGTTTTACCGCGAATTTTCATAAGTTTCTGTTCAATATATTTGCGAGTTTTATTATTGGCAAGGGCTTCAGGAAATGTCCATCCACTTTTTCCTGCTGCTCGTATGCGATGTTTAAAAAAAAATTCATCTAATGTATTTAAACCTGTTCTTTCTAAAGGACTAAAAGGGCCACAACTAGCAACTTTTGATTTTAGATTAATCCAGTCCTGATAGGCCTTAGTACGATTGGATGGACGTATTTTTGTTACAAGATTTTTAAGAGTTCTGTGTCGGCTACTCATCATTGATATCCTGATGAGCTTCCACTACTTTTGCTGGATATTTTTCAATAGATTCAAGAAATACTTCAGGAATTTTAATACGGCTACCATTGGAATGAATATAGTATTTTACACCATCAATAATTTCAAATTGTGGTGTAATATAAATTATTTTTTTTACACTGATTTTACGAACGCCTTTTTGGATCATTAGGGGCTTGGGAAAAATGGTGGGGACCTGTATAGATTTTGAATTAATAACAGAATCATCAATTAATAGGGTTTTAATTTTATTTTTTGATTGGGGATGCGGGTGCGGGTGCGGGTGCGGGTGCGGGTGCGGTGATTGGACCTGAGCGGAGGCTGTTGTACGAATTCGCTTAGTGAGCAGCATGTCGTTCGTTTCGGTCAGCTTATCTACTAATTCAATTGGCATAATTTTTAGCCCACTAATTGCTTCCTCCTGAAGCATTTTACAAAATATTTCTTCCCTTGAATCTATATTCCATCCCTTATTAATTAAATCAGTATAAATAGGAGAACCATAGAGTTTACTTGTTTTATTTTCAAACATAGTATCAATTCTACCATGATTTTTACTATAATACTCTTCATTTTTACCGTTTCTAACCATACATTGGCGACAGACAGTAGCAGTTGTTGGTATCATGTTTGTGCACCTGCGAATACCCCAAAACTCCCATGTACCTTCTAAAAATCCTGAGGCTGATTGCTTAATAAGTTTAAAACGAAAAGGATGATGACATCCATGTTTATTCTTCTTTATTTCTTTTCCCAAAGCACAGATTTTTTCATTTTCCGTTTGAGATAGAGAGCTGAATGCCAGCAATCCCCTGCAACGTATTTCTGTCATTTTTATTGGAATTAAAACAATTTATGTTTATTTCAATTTTATCGTGATAAATTAACAACGGTTATTGCGTGAAAAATTGAAACAACTTTTGATTAAAAGATAGATACGTAAAAAAATGGCGATCAATCAAAATAGCATTGAAATGCTGGAGAATCTTTTGCTATCTCTCCAAGATTCTATTAATCCAAACAAAAAACCCGCCAAGAATACTGTTAAAAATCAAGAAATTAATGTACCTGTGAATCAAGCCCTACACTTTGCTCCTCATTGGACTGAGGAGGAAGCTACTAAGCGTTCACATATTATTTCCTATCGTGATAGTGTTACATGCGGACCACTAACAGCATGTTTTGAATTCAAGTCATTTCGTAAACTTTTCTGGACAGGACTACGAGCATCCTGGACAAGAAACGTTCCTGCTAAATATTGTATCACTGCCCTATCATACAAAACAAATATGAAATACACTCTTTATGATTTTCAGGAAATTCCAATTGGAGAATGGGTATTTCTTCCATCTGTTATTCCAGCATTTGATAATGATGACTACAAATTATTTATAGAATTTGAGATTCCAAAAGAGTGTTCCAAGGACAAGACTAGTTGTAATTTGACTGTGCGAATGGTGGGATTTGAAGAACTTATTGAAATTGGGGATAAACAATGTATTCTTGTTTCATACAAATATGGGGCGCATATAGTTATTTATGATATTGAAGATTGGAATTTTGCTAGAATGTATCTTCCTTGTTGTGATACTGTCCCTTATCTTCGGCCAAATAGTACAGTATTACCAAATCCAATTTCTATGGAATGAGGTTAGGTATTAGCAGACACCATTGTTTATTTTATCTAATTTTAAGGCTCTCTAATGGGGGGCAAGGGCTGAGATAGGCGTTGGTCTAAATATATATTAAAATACGAATTAGATAATGTCCTCCAATTTAGAAAGTCCTCGTCAATTCTCCCGCCCACGAGGTGGAATAAAAACTGTTCTTGACCTGACAGATCGTGATGGTCAGGATAATTTTTATTTTCCACCTGATTCATCAACCTCATGGTTTTTTCGTGGCTCCACAGCAGAGTCCCTAAAACATACTCAGTTTATGACAACTAATTTTCAGGAAATAACACAACGTGGTCCAGCTGAATGGGGACAGAAAATGACCTTTGAGTTGAATCAGTTGCCAACAGGTGATCTCTTAACAAATACTGTCCTACAAATCCAACTAGGACATTGGCTACCACCTCAAATTATTAGTGGACTTTTAACTGGTACAATTATCCAACAAATAAATCCAACCACGAATCCACTAACATTTCCATATACATACATAGAAAGTATTGGAACGTCTATTATAGATTATGCAGAATTTGAAGTAGGTGATCAAACCTTGGAAAGAATTTCAGGTGAATATATCCGAAGTCAGTTAAATATTGTAAATAATCAAAATCAGCAATTTGGACTTGCCACTGATGCTTTTGGAGTCTATCCCTTTCCCTATCCTACTGTAGGAGATCAACAGCAAATATCCGCTTTATCACCTCAAAATCCTTGGACAACTGAAAATGGCATAATTTTATGTCCACTAGCTTTTTTTTTCACCAGAAATCTAAAATCTGCATTTCCTCTTTCAAGTGTCTCACCAAACTCAGTACGAATCCATATTAAATTAAGACCTTTTAATGAATGTGTACGTTCTTCGCAAGGATGGCGGGCAACCTGTGATGATACCCCTCTTGGTACACAAATTCAAATCATGAATACAACTACACAAATTATATCATATTACAAAATTCCTCAAATTGTACCACCTTTTCGTGACTGCCGACTACTTATGTTTACAACTTTAACTGATGGTAAAATTCGTCAAGCATATTTGCGTTCTCCATTTGAACAAATGTCAACATTTCTTCAATCATTTCGTTTTACTGAACCGCAGAAATATGTTGTATCAAAGACTACTCTAAATGATCAAGTTGAAATTCAACTTCCCCTAGAGATTAATCATCCAATAAAAGAAATTTTTTGGTTTTTCAGACGTAATGCTACTCTAATAAATAATGAATGGTCTAATTTCAAGCCAAATATTGAAACTGATTCATATCAATTCTACGAAGGTTGGCTCGTAAGTGCTACGCTGCAGATAAATGGTATAGAAGTTGTTTCAGGCGATGGAGACTTCTTCCGCTATCAATTAGCACGGCGTCATAACGGAGGTATAGCATCATGGGCATCCAATATGTATGGCTATGTTTTTTCAAGAATTCCTGAAGAATTTCAACCAAGTGGCACTGTTAATATGAGTAGAGCTAATTCAATAGTTCTTAATTTAACTGTACGTGTGCCGCAAGTTCCACCTGTTTATCAGGAAATTTTTAAACCGTGGGGTGCTGATATAATAAGTGGCTGGGAAGTTGGAGTGTTTTCACATGGTCTTAATTGGCTTCGCTTTGAAAATGGTATATGTCAAAAACTGTTCAATAGCTAACTTTGAATAGGATTGAATTATCAACAAGCGTAAAGAATAACTCTATAGGATGTCAGGAGAAAAGGATTTGTAGGAATGGTGGCATCACTCCTAAAAATCCTAGTAACAGGGATACAAGACGAAAGATTATCTTTTGGCCAAAATATAAAATTAGAACCTTTCCTGAAAGTTTTCAGGCGATCAGGAAGATTCACTACACAATGGTATCGTATTGATTTTGATGTCCCGCCTCAATTTGGTCAGCAGGCGCAATTTCGTATTCGCCGTCAGGGACATTTATGTATGCGACTTTTTGTTGTCCTGACAATGCCCGATCTTTTTACACTCTACCAAAAATTCCGTTCAGCCGCTATTGCTAATGGAGCTTCACCTACTGCTCAGATTTTGCCCCAGTTCGGTTGGACTAATAGCCTTGGCCATGCCATTATTCAAGAGGCCTCCATTTATTTTGCCAATGAACGTCTTGATACAATTGATAGTCGTTTACTTGAAATACTCGATGAATTTAATACCCCACTTGAAAATCTTACGGCAGTCAATCGCCTCATTGCTAGGAATGATTCAAACTTTACACCTGATAGTTTTGGAAAATCACTAGTACCTCAGCAGATAATTATACCATTGCCATTCTGGTTTTCTCGTGGAGACCCTGCTGCTGCCCTTCCTACGGATGCTATATCAAAAGATGAGATGCGAGTTAATCTTCAAATACGGGATATTACGGGGCTTTATTATACATATTCTCGCAATTTGCAGAATACCAGCCAAGCCCAGGGAACATCTTTATGGCCTCTTTTATCTTCACAAATGTATTATACGGATAACGTTGGTTCTATTATTCCAGGTCTATCACCTACAAACCAACCTGTAAAACCTATTCCTGGTCAATCTATGCCTTCAGGATTCTCATTTGGGGATTCGTATGTACTTGCTGAATATGTTTATTTGGATGAACCTGAAGCCAATGCCTTTCGTCTGGCCGACCTCTATGTTCCAATTACTCAGCACTATATTTTAAATCCTGTTCAAACATACGGAAACTCTCAAGTAAGTGTTGATTTGGATATAGGAAACTGTATTAAAGATATTTATTGGATGGTTCAACGTGAAGAGGCACCTTCATATAACGCTCATTTTCTTGCTACAAATGATCTTATAAATGCTTATACGAGAGGACAAGTTCCTTGGTGGCCCGATAGCAGTGGTCTTGTAGCAACCGAACCACTATGGTTAAAGCCAGGCTTTGCTTACAGTAATTCTGAGCCAATTCAGGGTGTAGCAGTAGTCTACGAGGGTCATTTAACAAGAACACGTTCTATGGCACCTGTGATTTATAGGACGATTTTACCAGTTATGGAACAGAAAAAATCTCCATGGGTAAATCGCTATTACTATAATTATCCCTTTGGAGTTCGGAACTCAATTACACCTCAATCAGCACCAAATGGAGAAGCAAATTTTGATAGGATGAAACGGAGAGAATTACGATTGACTATTGCCCCTAAAACTGGATCTATAAACAGACTTGTTTATAATCCTTTTGTAGTGTATACATACGCTGAAAGCCTAAACATTCTTAGAATTTATAGTGGTAGAGCAGGACTTCTTTTTGCTTACTAAATGGGTTTTTTATTTAGTAAACCTACTGTCTATAATGATCCTATTGAAAGAGCAGTTGCGAAAAAAAATGAAAGTATTAAACCCTTACATGGGCATCCAATTTCCACTCGTCTACCCAATTTAATGAAGAATAATTGTAATAATACTAATTTAAGTGCTAGTACTGGTATTAGTGCTGGTACTGGAGATGAGACTACTATCTCACCTCCAAAGCCAGATAGATACGGAAAAATCTAAAGACGACGACGAGTTACCCAAATCAATGTATTAGATGGCCAAATATTTGGTGATGTCTGCCAAGTATTATCAGGTATTATATAAGCTTTCTGAGGTGATTTTTTTATAAGTAAAGAAAATATACTTTGATCATGACGATGGTCAATAAATTCATTTTGAATTGTATAATTTATATCATGTGAATCATCTACAAGTCTGTAATTATCCTTTATACAGTATTCAAACCATTTATTCACAAACTCAACTGAAGCGTCGCATTTTTTAATATAAATAATTGTTGCCATAATCTGCTCAGTTTTCATTTCAGGAGAGTCCTGTACATTTAGAGCAACTAGAGTTTCTGGTTTGGTATATTGATTTTCAAAACATCCATGAATTTGATGACAGTATATTCCCAGACTACACTCGTTTAATTTCTCAAGAATACTATCCAAACAATTCTTTGGACAAGTACGATTTAAAGTACATCCAGCATCAGCATATACTAAAATATCATCATCACTAAGATCCTCAAGAGTTTTGGAAATTAACCATGGTTTCCAAATCCAATAGCCAAAACCCCTTGGATTTTCCAAACAAAATTTCCCGTGATTTTTCCAAAATTCTGTTTGTTGAAGACGAGATTCATTGTAAATGACAATATTATCAAACCAGTTACTCCTATTTGCTTCAAACTCAATACGTTTTATAGATTGTGAATAGACTCCGTTACCAAAAGATAGAAATGTTATCATTACTATCTTTTTGTTTATATTTTCTTTAGATTTATGAACTTTTTCTAAAGTACACGTAAATTTACACTAGCAACAGCTGAACTTTTTCCAGGTAAAATACAATCCGCAATCCTTCCAATTGTTGGAAAACGTACTTTTCCTGCCCAAGGTTCACCATTCTGAACCCATTCGCTAAGATGCCCCTTCAATTCTACATATCCCTGACCACCTTTATCAGGACCAGCTCCAACTTCATCCAACTTTCTCAGAATCGCAAGAGTTTCTCTAAGTCGCTCAGCTTTTGTTTTTCTTCCTTGTAAATCTTCAGGCATCTTTACAAATACCTAGAATAATATATTTAAACCAACGAACATTTCGCCTCCCCATAGGGGAAGTTTAATGTTTGTTAACCGTTACCGATAAACTCTTATAATCCTACAAAAAGCAGGGGGGTGGGTAAAGCACCGCTAAGTGACAGTTTGAATTGTTTATTGGTTTAAAATTGAGACGACAACAACAAATATTATGCAGTGAAACCAAATGGACTACTCAACAAAAACTCGTGATGAACTGATTGCTCTTTGTAAGGAGAATAAAATCAAAGGATACAGTGGTAAGAAGAAAGATGACATCGCTAAACTGCTATCGGATTTTCAACCGAAAAATGAAATTATCACATCTTCTAATACCGAATCAGTAGAACAAATAACTGTTGTAAGGCAAGATGTTATTCAGGGAGATAGTCTTGTAGTATTACCTACTCTTCAAGCGGACTCCGCACAGATTATCATCGCAGATCCTCCTTACAATATTGGTAAAGATTTCGGTAATGATAGTGATAAACAACCTATGGAAGAGTATCTAAAATGGTCTGAGAAATGGATAAAGGAATGTCTCAGAATTCTCAAACCAAATGGAACTATGTTTATCTATGGATTTAGTGAAATCCTTGCTCTAATCCTATCTAAAGTTCCCTATGACATTCATCGTCGCTGGATCATCTGGCATTACACAAATAAAAATGTAGCATCCTTGAATTTCTGGCAACGCTCTCACGAAAGCATTTTAGTTCTATGGAAGAATGATAAGGTATTCCATCGCGATGATATTCGCGAGGCATACACAGAAGGATTTCTGAATGGTGCAGCAGGAAAGGAGAGAACTGCTACAAAGGGTCGTTTCTCTAAGGGTGAAAAGACGACTACCTATACAGCACATCCTAATGGTGCTTTGCCTCGTGATGTAATCAAGATTCCTGCCCTTGCTGGTGGTGCTGGAATGAAAGAGCGAGTAAATCATCCAACGCAGAAACCTATTGCTCTTTGTGAAAAACTCCTTCGCTCATGTAAGCAATCAGAAGGCTATGTCCTTGTGCCTTTCGCTGGTTCAGGAAGTGAATGTGTAGCAGCAAAAAATCTTGGGTTGCCCTTTATTGGTATTGAATTAAATGAAGAGTATGTAAAGTTGATTAATAAACGTCTTAATCTTAAGACTGAATAAACGCATCAAGATCTGAAATAGTCTTAATTGTTGTAAGATAAGGAAGAATTTCAGATTTAGTTACCCACCAGCCTTGCTTTCCTTGAAATGTGACAATTTTTTTATCACGCATTTCTCCCATAAGTAGCGACTTTTTAATACCCCATACTTTCCACCCTTGAAAGTCAAGTAGGGCAAAAAGGGCAATTTCATAATCATGTTCTGGTTCAAGATGCTGCCATCTACAATCATCTTTTCCTGCCCAATATCTCGCGGACTTAATTTCAATCTTCTTTCCATTTCTTGTCCCATCATTTTGTGATGAAGTTCTCGGACCAAGTTTGAATATCTCTTGAATGATTTTTTCAGATTCAGAACCAAATGGTTTTGATTCCAAATCAACAAGTTGAAGTACCTCCTCACAACTATTCATTCTCTTGTAATATTTGATTTGCGTTTCTTTATCTTTGATAGACTTGAATGTCTTCGTATTCTTCCAATTGTTTGCTGATAGAATATCATCTGTTGTTGAAATCATCTCCATTGTTACCACTGGTTCAGTCTTTACATCAGTTTTCACCTCAAATTTTGGTACTGACACTGGCGTAGCATCTCTCTGCTTAATCATCTCAATTAGTACCTTGCTACTTCCTGTTATGCCCTTGAAATTACTTTCCTTAAAAAATGATTTGATTTCGTCTTTCTTCATTTTTAAATGGTTCATTTTTGATACTTCCCAGTTTTCTGCTGATTTCAATTTTTTTAGTCAATATTCTTTGGTCTAAGCCTGAAGTGTTTCCCATCGGAATCTATCCAATAATACATCAAGTCTAACGGGATCTGCATCGTGAATACTCACTAAGAATCCAACTTTCTCATTATCTAATCCTTCAAATCCCAAGCAATACTCAATGCGAGCCCCTGTAAATGTAAATGGAAGGGACCATTTTTTAGGAGCAAATGTTTCAGGATCCAAAGCAACCAAATAATGGAAGTATTGACGTACTGTATGATAATGGACTGAGTGAACAACAGCCAAAAGTTCATTTCCAATGCGAACCGGCACTGCAGATCCACGAAATTTGGAAAAAATCCACGGTAAATTCTTACTTTCTATTTTACTTACGACGGTTCCATCATCTCGGCATACTGTAAATGGTGACCAGCTATATATGTAGCTATCATCACTAACTTGTAACCAGTTCTTTTCACAGGATGATTCCTGTGGTGGAACAAGCACCTTTCCATTTATTAAACGATTTCTCTCAAAATCATATTTTCCCTTAATAATCCTGTAAATCTTTTCAGGAACTCGGTCCATGGCGGAAGCTGTAAAATCAATCTTACCATCCTTTCTCAACCATAGACGAATGTCCTCCAAACCACGAATATGAGTATCAAACTGAGGCAGATTTAATTCATCCCTCAAAAATTCACCGCTTGTTTTACCATTAACACGCACCATATTTTCAGTACGAACAATACCATCACTATCACGACTACGATATTCTCCTCGCAAACTACACTCATAGTTTACATAACGAACATTTTGGATTTGTAGCCAGTTGTCCTTATTGACAGTAGCTACACTGGATGGTTTCCATCTATTATCGGACCAATCCAACTTTAACTGAGTTTGCCCGCCAAGAGGCTCAACGTAAAATACCATATTATCCCAAACATTTCCACGTATATGCTCTAGAGGACCATTCAATACATCAAGACAGAATTTTAGACCCTCGTGACGTAATTGTGGAAAGAGATAGTAATGTAGAATGGAAGCTTCATATGTAAAAAGACCATTGTATACCTCCGTTTCCAAAAACAGAACATCATTTGGAAGTGGAAGAGACTTACCAGCCTGATAATATGACCAGGCTTTCCAATGCTTAGAATGTTCGCGCAAATATTGTGTCATGACATAGGCAACTTCTGCCCTGCATCCATGATAAGCCATGGCTTTTCCCGCCCACATTTCCGCCATTGGAATATCATTCTTACGTAGATAAAGTTTACAAAGCATATACATTGAATACCAGACCTCTTCAACCCATCCACCAATTTCAATTCTTTTTTCATATGCCTTTATTGATTCATCTACTCGTCCGAGATCTTTATATGTCTGCGCCAAATAAAACCATGTGCGACCATTATTTGAATCAACCTTCAAATCATCCTCGAGCAATCGTGCATCTCGCACAAACTTATCGGACTTACATCCACCATCATTCAAATCATCTATCCAGATTTTACCAACACCAATATTCTCTGTTCCAGGACCACCCCAATATTCATGAGTTACACCCACACATCTCCATTCATCACTTAGACGCAAGAGACGAGCATTGTAATAGTGGAGTGTCCCAGCCTTTTGAATAAGCGAATAACCAGCACCCTTTAAATCCTCATCTGGTTTAAAGGTATCTGTCCAGCGAAGTACCATATCTGCATCCAATAAAACACAATATGTCTTGGTCAAATCCCATCCCAGCTTCAAACCTACAAATTCTTTACATGCCTGAAAACTGAGAGTACGATTATGCCCAAAATTTCTCCATTCATGATCGCAAATACCATAAGGTTTTTGCGTTTCCTCAATGACTCTTTTGGCAATACCTGTAGTATCATCTGTTGATCCTGTATCACAAATAACAAAAGCATCCACCAAATCTATAACAGAACGAATACATCGTTCAATAATTCGGCTCTCATTCTTGACCATTGTCAGGAAAACAAGTCGTGTTTTCGAGAAAGATGGAACCTCGTATTCATCTTGATTTTGAACCTCCTCAATAACAAGTTTCATCCTAATAAAACATCTGTCAGGTAATTTTAAACTGTTTATCAGGAAAGAGCGGGTCTAAGGAAAACTAGTAATTTTATTATTAGTAAAATGTGTGGAATTTGGGCCTATATTGGTAAGCAATCAGGTAGTTTCTATAATTCTCCTGAAACAGTTGGGAAAGTTCTAGATGCTCTAGTAGCACGTGGACCTGAAACACGGGAGGATGTTGTATTTGATTGTTCTCAAGGGGTTGTTCACCTTGGATTTACACGTTTGGCGATTAATGGCCTTACACCTGAGGGAAATCAACCAATGTCTGAGGGACCCATTCGCTGGATCTGTAATGGAGAAATCTATAATTGGAAAAATCTAAAGGAGAAACTTAACTTGAAAACTGAAAATAAGTCCGATTCAGATTGTAGTATTCTTGGTGCTCTTTGGCTAAGATTACGTGATGAGCCTGATGGGGCAGAAAGATTTTTCCGCGCACTTGACGGTGTTTTCGCAATTGTTCTTTATGATATGGAGCGCGGAACAGTTCTCGTTGGTCGTGATCCTTATGGTGTGCGACCACTTTTTATGGCTCAGCGCGATCTTGGTTCATGTGTCTATTTTGCTTCTGAAATGAAGGCACTTTTACCACATACTGCTTATGCCGCCAACCTACAAATCCGTCAATTTCCTCCTGGTTCTTTTGTTCAAATGAAGCTCGGCGGAAATTTGGAAGTTTCTACTAATACTCGGCAATATCACCAGATACCTTGGCTAAAAGCACACGATGTTCAATGGTCTGAGAATTTGCGGCAGAAACTTGAATCAGCAGTAACAAAACGTCTTCTAGCGGAACGGCCAATAGCTGCCCTTTTGAGTGGTGGAATTGACTCTAGTTTGATAGCAGCACTTGTTGCTAAACAGACTCCTCACCTGAAAACATTTTCAATTGGATTTGAGGGTTCAGAAGATCTTCGTTGTGCTCGTCTAGTAGCAAAGCATATTGGCTCAGAACATACAGAAATCGTAAGCACACCTGACGAATTTTTTGCTGCGATTCCCGAAGTTATTCGCGCAATTGAATCATATGATATTACGACTGTCCGCGCCTCCGTTGGAAATTATTTAGTAAGCAAAGCTATACGTGAAAAGACGGACTGTAAGGTTGTTTTTAATGGTGATGGAAGTGATGAAGTATTTGGTTCATATCTCTATTTTTACCGAGCACCTTCGGATGAAGATTTTGAGGCGGAAACTACGCGACTACTGAAAGATATTTGTTATTTTGATGTACTTCGTTCTGATCGCAGTATCAGTAGTCATGGATTAGAACCAAGAACTCCATTCCTAGATAGGGAATTTGTGGCAGCAGCTAAAGCAGTTCCTACTAAATTCCGCAGACCATGTCAAGAACTCTGTGAAAAATGGGTTCTGAGGAATGCCTTCAATGGAACAGGTCTTTTACCTGATGAAATTCTTTGGCGACGCAAGGAAGCATTTAGTGATGGTGTCAGCTCCAAAGTTAAGCCATGGTATCAGGAAATCCAGGAGAGGATTTGTAGTAGTAATTTAATTCCTGAAAACTGGGAGACTTTGGCCGCATCCAAGTATTCACTTCACAATCGCCCCAAAACAGCTGAGGCGTTTTACTATCGCCAACTCTATGAATCCTTTTATGGAGCGCAGAATGCTGGGGCTATACCATATTTTTGGATGCCACGGTGGTCTGGTGAAACAAATGATCCCAGTGCTAGAACATTAAGTTTATATTAATTATACTTTTTTTTGGAAAAATCAAAAAATATCTAGTATTTATATCAATTAGTATTATAGATGGATTTTACAGGCCAAGTTCAAGATTTTTTTAGTAAGACACCTCTTGTCTATTATGCTGTTGGTTTAACTCTAATTATAATTGTATACTTTTTATCAAGACTCTTTATTACAACACCACTTTTTAATCCAAATACGATGCCAGCAACTGCAGAGGGATTTATGGGCACGGTTTACGGAGCTGGTGAACCTCCTTGTTTAAGAAATCTCAATAAAGCAGCTCAAGTATTGGAAGCTCTAGATTCTGTAGGAGCAGTTCGTGTTGTCCCTTCTGGATCTGAAGAGGAGGCCGATAGAAAAGAACTGGCATTGTTGCTTGGTAAATTGGCTTGTCTAAAACAAGATTTAATGAGCCCTAGTGGCTTAGTTTTGGCCACACGCTCATTACCTTTTGAAACACAGCATGATCGCCAGAGTGTTGCTGAGGTTGCTGGACAGTGCTTAAGCCGAACAATTCCAAATCGTGATCTTGATATCATATTTGAAACATGGGCCAATCGTGGTAAAGAACTTATAGCAAAACTTTGTACAGCAAAAGGAATGAGCGAGGAAGCTTGTCGTCAGGTTGAAATAACGTTTTCTAATGCCTGGAAGGATGTTTACGGAGTAGCACTGCAACGCTGTTTGACTACACCAGATGATGGGTCTGGATTAAAAGATCGCACAGCTGCTTTTTTGCCACCCTCTTTGGATCTATTACACACCTATCAAGGATATTATTAGGCTACAGCAAATAATCATTAATTAAAAAATAATATAAAGATTGTATATTAACAATTATAGTATGTCTAATCCTGTAATTGTTACATATAGTAATTATGGATATTTAGATTTTGCTGAAAATTTTATTAAAAATGTATCAAAGAAAGCACCAAATCATAAAATAATATTCTATTGTTTGGACCAACAGATATTTAATACACTTTCAGCAAAATATAATCAAAACAATATTACATTTATTAAGAGATTTGGAGATGATATAACAAAAGAATTTACAAACTATGGAACTAGTTCATATGCCAAATTGTTACAGTGTAAATTTTCTATTATTAAACATGCTCTTGAAACAAATGATTTCATACTTTATTTGGATTGTGATGTGGTATTTATTAACGAAATAAAGTCACAATTTTATAAACTTCATAAAAATTTTGACATTGTTTGTCAATCTGATGCATATCCTTCCACAGCTTCAAACAGAAGTAATATTGTTATTTGTAATGGTATTATGCTAATAAGAAATACAGAAGCTACTCATAGTTTTATTAATAAAATTCTAAAAATTCAAGAAGAATACCCAGAATCTCATGATCAAGAGTGTGTTTACATGTATTTTTACGTAAACAATATTGAAAATACAAATGACCTGGAAAGAATTACAGGATTGAAGCTTATATGTGCCAGTTGGAATGTGTTTATGGCAGGAATTTATGTAATAAACTCAGCTGGATTTCCTGATGATACTACATTTTTGTTTCATGCAAATCATGTTGTTGGTAAGTTTCCCAAAATACAACTATTAAAATGGGTTGGTGAATGGTATATGGCGGATGCGAATCAGGAAAAATGAAAAATTGAATTATAATGGAGGATGGAGAATAATTAGTTTTAGAATGGCATTTTCAGTTTTTTCTACACCAGAGTTGCCAAGAACACATAAAATGACATGTGGAAAACGATTGTGGGAAATTCAGGACGAAGAACATATATGTGGACCCGTGGCAGTTATAAACGCCTTACATCATTTTGGAAGATATGTTGGTACAGCAACACGGCGATCAATTAATAAGCGATTAAATACTTTAGCACAACATGAAAATGGATTTCAGGGGACAAAGCCAGAAGATTTTGAGAAGGGATTGGTAGGGTATTTTAGTCAGGAAGTGGGTTGTCAGAAAAAAATTATAAAATTTATTGGTGAAACAGAATGCTCAAATGTATTTGATAATAAAAAATATAAAGAATTTATTATTCTATTTGCGTGGGAAAAAAGCGGAACGAATTATGGTTATCACTACATTTTTGGATGGCGTGATAAGCATAACTATATTATTACCCTAAATGATGGGTGTGATTATCAGAAAATATTCTATTATGTAAATGATGCTAAAAAGACATATTGTTTAAATAAGACTGATAAACAGGGAAATAAATATCCACAGATATGGGTGCTTTACTAATTGGGCAGTTGGGCAGTAGGGTAGTGGGGCGGCCTGATGGCCAGTCAACCATCACAATTATTGCTGAAGCCCACATCCACATGGCCTACAGCGATTACATCTAGCACATGGATTACAAGATCCTGGAGGCAATCGTGGCCCACATGTACTACAGCCTTGAGATGAGCTTGGCATCTGAGTCTGCCTTGAATTATAAACCAAATAGATTACTAATCCAAGAATAACAACCAGTAAAAAAAGTCCTAGAAGATTCATCTAACAAGAGCCATGAAAATAACTAGACCTATAATCTGATAGACTGAACGAGCAGGACGGGCAAATGTAAATAATTCCGTAACCACGTTATTCCACAGAAACTTACCAACCAAAGCCACTAAAAGGATGGCAATCAAAAGTGCAAGAAGTCCTGAAACAGCAGAAACAACAGCCGAACGCATAGCACGTCCACTTGCCTCTGGACCAGCACCCTGTACATCTACAAATGCCTCAACAGCCCCACGTACAACTTCTGAAATAGCCATTTTACTACATAGTAAGTATATTTTCTATACCATTTGATTAGTCCAACTTTTCATAGGCCAAAGATTCCCTTGTGACAACATCACGATGCTCAGCAATAAATTTCATGGCTTCACTTGCCCTCGTCTCGGAGCCAAGAAATTCTTTCATAATATCAGCCAACTTTTTTTCACTTAGCCCACCCTTACCCTTTTTCTTTTTATACATAACACGACCACCACTACTCTTTAGATCAAGAGCCCCAATATTATGAGATTTCATAATCCGTAGAATAATCTCCTGTAGAGCTTTCTGCTTTTTACGACGCTCCTTAACTTGCTCACCAAGTTCAGAAATTTCACTATTCAGTTTTTTCCACTCAACTACAGCATGTGTGAGAGTTAGTAGTTCATTTTCTTTTGGCTGAATAATTGGTAGACTTTCAGCAATTGTTTCACCATTTTTTTCTGTAATTACTATATTTTGGCTACTCATTTTTCTACTAAGATTAATGTGACTGAATTTTAGATTCAAATTTTAATTGTGATTTCGCTTTTGCTGAAAGAGAAAGATAGTTTAGACCAACGAACATTTATTAGTCTAAAAAATTGAATTAAAAGGGATATACATCCCCATTTTAGACCTACAAAATACACAGTTCCCATGGCCAAAAAGAATTCCCAGCCAAAATTAACTGAAAAAGAATTATTAGATAGACTAACCATAAACCTAATAAATCGTGTCTGGTTTTCCTATGCTTCACGCCTAGTAAATGAAGTTGCTAAAATCTGTGAACTTAGTCCAGAACAAAAAGATGTTCTTGAGTATATTCATTTAAAACCTAACGACTTTGATATTAAAATTATTAAGTAAAAAAAATCTTAATTCTATCTCTTACTGATCCACGACAAATATAACACGTTAATGACTGTTTTTTAATACATGTACCACAGTATGTATGACCACATGGAACTATAGCATTAGAAACAGACTCAGTTAAGCAAATTGAACAACTAGGATCATTATTGAGTTTCTGCGGGGCTTCACTATTTCCAGTATCAATACATTTTTGAAAACTCACTATATCCTTTAAAATCATCCATTTTTTGTAACATTCAATTAACTCCTTAAAATCACCCTCAATTGCTGCTGATTCGTAGCATTTACTAACATATTGATTGAATATATCAATTAATTCTGGTAAATGTTCATTGGGTTTTAAATTATTAATAAAATTAACACGACTTTGAACACGATCAATTGATTCCATTTTCTGAATTATAAGATTCTCAAGACGCATTATATCATCTGATGTTGAACGCAGTTCGTTACCAATCCATTTTACTTGTTCAATAAGCTGAGTCATCTTGGAAGGACCAAATTTCTGTAGTTTTTCATCCAGTAAACTTATTGTAGCTGTCACGGTTGAATCTACGCCAGCATCTTTACAATTATAAGCCGAACCATCAGAAACTCCTCCAACACCAGAATTATTAGTTTGACGAATTGTAAATAATTCACCCGAGTATTTTTTAATTAAATAATCACCATAACCCTGTCCAGCTGAATTTGTTGAACTCATTATTGGTGTTCGGTCCGGACATTTCAAAAAATTAAATAAACTATTATTACCATTCACAATAGTTTCACGAAGTTTTTTCCTACCAATCAGATGAAGTGGCTTAACAATTGGATCAGTAGAATATTTGAGATTCGCTACACTCATATTTACCATATTTGTTACCACATTTTGATGGCCAGTTCCTGAAATATCAATGGTATCATCCCCGTCGTAATCATCAAAATTAACGGAAGCATAGGGGCCAATATTTGTTTCATTCTGACTAATTGTTTCATTCAGAGAAAAATGTGTAAATGCTGACCCTCGTCCTCCAGAGTTTGGAAAACGATGCATTGTATTTGCTCTCCTATTCTGAGGATTATTACCCCTTGGTTTAGGCACACGCTGAGTATTAGCAGATGTCCAGCGATTATTGAATGAATGATGGTAAGGTGAAGAGGGGGTAGAACCTGGCATTTTATTCCCTCTAAATATCATCAATATTGATATCATCATCTTGAAGTACATCTTGAGGTTTGAGTCGTCGCGATGTTATCACAATTTTATTTTTAGAAGAATTATCATCAGAACTTTCATTTGAAGATTCTTCATTCTGATGCTCCTCCTCTTGATCCTCATCATTTTCAGGTGTTTCAAAAATATCAAAATCACCTTCATTAATCTGCTTGGTGCTATGAGGGTCTACAATTGTAAATAGAAGAGGATTGATATCAGGAAACTTTTTCCTAAGGGCTGAATGATGTTTTGAATCATATTTATGACAAATATCACCTCGTGGAATCTTAGATGATTTATCTTTCTCAAAATCCCTTGTACTTAGAATAACTATATCTCCTGTATGTATAAACACTCGTGAACGCATTTTACCACGAATATGACAAATTCGTTCACGATTGTCTTCACAGAAAACAAGAAGATTACAGTTTCCTAGAATTTTTACTACACGGCCGAACATCTGATCATCTTCCATATCAGCAATAATAATAGCTTCCTCTTCACCACCTCCCTTTTTTTTCTTTTTATAACCGCTACCACCTTTCATATTTGGCATTTTTATAGCAGAAATTATTCTAATTTAAATTTGTCATTAATTTTTAAGTTCTACTGTTTTCAAGTGCTAATATTCTATCTGTAAGTTTCAAAAGTTCTTCTTTTAAATTATCTATTGTAAGTTGCTGATTTTTTATTATTTTGGTAAGTTCTTGAGTTGCTGATACATTTAATGTATAAATATAATCGTAAGATAATTGATGAAAATCATAAACTTTTGTTCCAAAAATATAGATATAGTTAATACTAGAATTACTATTAAATTCTACAATATTTGATTTGGCGGTTTTATATATAGCATGTTTTAGATTATCAATGCGAAGACATAAATCTTGAGGATATAATAAATTTAAGTCACTAATATCTATAGTATATGTAAAATATGTTTCTGTCCTATAAATCTCTTTTGTTGGATAGTATTTATTAATATTAGGAATATAACCATCTACTATATCAATTGCTGATGGATAAATATTGAAAATATCCTGAGCTACAAAACCTGGAACACTATTAATATCTTCAGTAGGATTATGTTGAGTGAATTTTAATGGATTAATTTTATTTATAATATCAAGTGATTCTGAAGAATTCAAGGGTACTATATCAGTTTTGATACGAATATCAGAATTATTTGTATAACCACTTGAATTTATATATCCATTAAAGTTACCACTTCCTTTAATATTTAACTGACTATTTTTTGTTATTATATTATTTACATAAATAGAACTAAATGTATATGAATCTGATCCTATATTAAAAATATCATCTGTATTAGGAACTTCATCACCACCCATAACTAAGGAAGTTTCTTGCGGAAATCCAGTAAAATAATATACTTGAAGATTTGATAAATAATTAAAACCTCCATAACTTCCGTTTTCATTCATTATTAAGGAAATTTTAGAACCCATTTTATAAACTACTGACATTTGGAATACATTATTAAAATAAAATGAAAATCCTGTTCTTAGTACAATAAATTTAACTAATGATATAACATTAAAAAACCCTGATGAAATTTGAGTACTATAAATTGTTTGATTATCTGGATTAGTAACAGTTAAGCTTACATTTAGAGCACCAAAACTCCAAGTAAAAGTTACAGTAAATTGTTTAGTATAAGTAATATCATTTAACTTAAAAGATATACTATTAGTTGATTGTGGACCTTGATCAATATTCATATTAATTTGATAAACATATGCGTTTGATAAGTTCCAAGATAAATCTAAATTAAATGATAATAATGTATTATTAATTTTCATTCCACTACTATTATATGTTACTGCATTTGAACTTGTTAGATTATAAGTGGCAGATATATTATTTATTTCTGGATTATTTATTGAATTTGTTAATGAATTTGAATAATTAATAACTTGATTTTTTATTAAATTAATATTATTACCTAAAATTAAATTATTTTCATTGGCATTTATATAAGGAGAGCCTCCTAAACTTCCAGCAATATTATATATTACTTGTCCACTTATACCAACTTGCGTATAACCAATTGTTCCAATATCAGTATCATACGTTAAATAGTTTTGTTTGCTTAATTGTGGTAATCCTGTAACACTAATAGAATTACAATAAACATAATTAAATGGAAAGTTATTAGATCCAATATTATAAATAAAAGGATAATTAGGTACAATATCACCACCAGATATCAGTACTCGGTTAGGAGAGGGTGATAATAATGAACTAATAATAAAATTTTTAAAATAAACAGATTCATAATTACCTGGATTATTTCCGTATAATACTATAATATTACTAAGTTGAGGTGTTATATTACTAATTTTTGATCCTAAAAGGTTGTTATTGTTATAAATACTTAATGTAGTAGGTGTTCTAAATATACTAAGGTTTTTTTCTAATCCTTCGTTTACAACAGTAAATTGTGGTGTAGTAGTAGATCCATTAAAAAATGATAACTGATAATTACTTTTATTTATTAATAATGAATAATATGAAATATTATCTATACAATATAAATAAATTCCAACTGTGGTACTATCACCAGTGCCTCTGCACGTAAAAGATATTTGTGAATTTACATTTACTATTGATGTTAGTTTGGCTTTACAATTTGTAAAAAAACTAGGAATATTTAAACATAAACCAACCGTTGGTACCCATTGATCAAAACCAAAACGAAATAGCCCTGTTCCTATTTGTGACCATGAAGATTTAATATAATCAACACTTGAATTTGTAAAACTAGTTGAAAATGAATTAGAATATACAGAATAATAATTTGTAAAGTAATTTATAATAGTTCCTGCTGTTGGAATTCCACTAAAATCAACCGTTAGATTAGATGTTCCTGTAAAACCTGAACTATCCTTAATCAGAAAGGAATTATTTTGTACGCTTGGAGAATTAAATCTCTGATTATACAATATTTTAGTAGATTCATCATAATAGAATCCTGTATGTCCTGTAAATCCACCAGGTCCAGCATATACTATTGTACCAGTTGGACCATTAAAATTCCCACCACCACCACCACCGCCACCACCATTCAAAGCTGTGAAATTATAATATAAATTTACACCATTTGACCAAACAACATTTTCTCCTGCTGGTTTTGAATTACTTGTGTTTAATGATATATAGTTTGTCTTTTCTGATGATGAATACAATATTTGATTAGTAGCATCAATATAAAAATTATTATTTCCAGTTGGACCATCTATATTTGTGAAAACTATTGTTCCTGTTGGTCCAGTTAGAGATATTCCCTTACCTGTACTTCCTGTTGAACCTGTTGAACCTGTCGCTCCAGAAAATCCTGTACTTCCTTTACTACCTTCACTTCCTGTTGGACCTGTAAAGCCTGTTGCTCCAGAAAATCCTGTTGCTCCAGAAAATCCAGTACTTCCTGTAGATCCTGTTGGACCTGTAAAGCCTGTTGCTCCAGAAAACCCAGTACTTCCTGTACTTCCAGTTGGACCTGTAAAACCAGTAGCTCCAGAAAATCCAGTACTTCCTGTAGATCCTGTTGGACCTGTAAAGCCTGTTGCTCCAGAAAATCCTGTACTTCCTGTACTTCCAGTTGGACCTGTAAAGCCTGTTGCTCCAGAAAAACCAGTACTTCCTGTACTTCCTGTACTTCCTGTACTTCCAGTTGGACCTGTAAAGCCTGTTGCTCCAGAAAACCCTGTACTTCCTGTACTTCCAGTTGGACCTGTAAAGCCTGTTGCTCCAGAAAATCCTGTAGATCCTGTTGGACCTGTAAAGCCTGTTGCTCCAGAAAACCCTGTACTTCCTGTACTTCCTGTACTTCCTGTACTTCCTGTACTTCCAGTTGGACCTGTAAAACCAGTCGCTCCAGAAAACCCTGTACTTCCTGTACTTCCAGTTGGACCTGTAAATCCTGTTGCTCCAGAAAATCCTGTACTTCCTGTACTTCCAGTTGGACCTGTAAATCCTGTTGCTCCAGAAAACCCAGTACTTCCTGTACTTCCAGTTGGACCTGTAAAACCAGTCGCTCCAGAAAACCCTGTACTTCCTGTACTTCCAGTTGGACCTGTAAATCCTGTTGCTCCAGAAAATCCTGTACTTCCTGTACTTCCAGTTGGACCTGTAAATCCTGTTGCTCCAGAAAATCCTGTACTTCCTGTAGATCCTGTAGATCCTATTGGACCTGTAAATCCTGTTGCTCCAGAAAATCCTGTACTTCCTGTACTTCCAGTTGGACCTGTAAATCCTGTTGCTCCAGAAAATCCTGTACTTCCTGTAGATCCTGTAGATCCTATTGGACCTGT
>Ga0214917_10001073_pt1 | contig 35763 bp, 31 predicted proteins | sample LL_1208_BB_MetaG_FD_177983 | JGI IMG/M metagenome (GOLD analysis project Ga0214917, IMG submission 177983) | Freshwater microbial communities from Lake Lanier, Atlanta, Georgia, United States - LL_1208_BB | ecosystem: Environmental > Aquatic > Freshwater > Lake | place: USA: Georgia | collected... | reverse complement strand
ATTAAAATTAAAAAACGTTTTACTTACATAGCTATCTAAGTTACCCAATATATATGTATTATTTCTTGATATATATGTATTTTTCCAAATAATCTGTCAAAGTTAATAAATTATCTTGTGGAGTTTCCTTATTTTTCATTAATTTATCTTGCAACAACAAATAAAACTCATTTACTTTCGCCAATTCTACTGCCGGTGTTATCAATTGGTATCCAGTAATAGAAGTAGGTTTCATGTTTTGAGGGGAACGTATAAAATAAAATGGTTTACTTAAATCACCTCCCAAAAATAACCAATCTATACTCTCTACTAATCCTCCTAATTTTGTAGATGAAAATAATATAATTGGTAATTTCAACTTATCCGCTAACATCCAAATATCCAAATCAGTTAAAAAATAAGAATCACTGAACAATAGATCTTCAAATGATACTTTATTTTTTGTTACACTTTCCAGTATTTTTTTTTTACCTTGCTTCTTCAATATAGATAAAATTTTATTATTATATTTATCATAATACTTTGAATATGCATTCCATAAAGTTACTTTTAAATTATCGATAGTTATTAACTTTTGCAATTTATCTTCTAGTATATGCAATATCACTTGATAACTACAATGTACCGTATTATTAAATACAATTTCATTGAATTTTTTGTTTTGAAAAATACGTTTCCATAAAGAGGTGGTTGGATTTCCAACTACATCGCGGATTACATTCACACATTCATTTGCCAATTGTTTTTCACTTGTTTTTTCCAACACTTCTTGTTGTTCTTTCAACGATATTGGTTCATTTGAGTATTTTTGTGAAATTGCAGGGTTCGCATTGTTATAATCAACATTCTTTATATACTTATTCGTATTGAATGGCTCCATATCTTTGAAATATTCACTATTCAACAATGATTGTAGTAACAAGAATTCATCACTATTGATTTTATATTCATTGTTACCAATATTCAAATAAGATTTTGGATTCAACATGAATAATTGAACTCGCTTATATCTTAATAATTCATCTGAAATACGTCCAAAGTATAATTTCATATTTTCTGCACCACTTACTAAATTATTTTTTGGTATGATAAACTGACATTCATTATTTTCACTTACTAGACAATATGATTTACCAGATTCATTGCAATCACTAGTACATGCTGTTATATCATTTAAATCCATTAATATTTTTTTGTCTATTTCTGAAAATATTATTTTATATTTTGTCAACTTCTCTAATATTTGTTCCATCATTTTCAACTTTTCCTTATGGATTAATTTTTTGTTATCAATTAATTCTAATACATTTTTTCGTATACTTCTATTAATGTAATCATTTAATAAATTACGAATCATACTTCTAAATACATCATAGAATTGACTTTCCAATTTAATTTGTTTTATTGTTTCCACTCTTTCTTCGTCTACTTTGTTTGTATTTGTAATTATATTATCAACTAATGTGTAATTCGTGTTATTTATTGGAACTAACCCATCATTCTCTACATTTTCTACCGGATTATTTATTTGAACAAATTGGTTTGTTTCTGTTAAAATACCTACAATTAATCCATCTTCAATTACTTTCATCATTGGTTTACATGGTATTTTTCCATTTGTAGCTGCATGTATATTAAATAATTCTTTTTTAGTTGATTGATAATCATTCCAAATTGAAGGGTCTTCCATATATTTACGTTGAATATTGGATACAATAGCAGATGGTGAGCACGGAATAAATATACGCGACTCACTTTCTGCATTTTGTTTCACTAAAATACCTATGACTTTTCCTTGATAATTGAGAACTTGTGATTCTACATAATATTTATCATTTTTTAATATTGTAATAATTTCTTTTACTGGTATATTTTTTTTGAATTCATATACATTTGGCATACTTGGTCGTGCAGAGCAATATTTTTGCGTTGTTTTTTGAATAACATTTAATATTTTTTTAATATTCTTTGGTGAATTATGCTCATCAAATGTTTTTATAACCATTTTAGGGTCATCATTATACAAATAGATTGGTTCATAAAATATACCATGTTTCAATAATATCAATGTTTTTTTACGTGAATCATATAATAATGATGATTGTGAATTGGTTGGACATAATATTTCCATATTATCTGTAATATCTTTGTTTGATATTTCTAATATAACCATATTTACACCATCTTTTAATAATTTTGAATTTGGTTGTGTAATACAATCCCATAAATATGTATGGTCTACGGTAGAATCTTCACTTTTCAAATATCCAATAAAATTTTCATAAGATGCTATTGTGCTTTCTAAAAAGTCAAATTCAACTGGGTTATTCACATTGATAGTTTTCATAAATTCGGTTGAGCTATATTTATCAATATCTATTTCATCTACAATATTTTTTGGTTTGAAAATGGATACCAATGATGCATTATGATATTGTAAAAAATTGTCTAAACTAATAGCATTGACTAATATATCCTTCATTTCTGTTATACTTGGAACTTCATCTAAATTTTGAATATATGCATATACATCCGCAATGCATCCAATAAATGATTGGTGCTTATTTTTTTCTGGACCATATCGTAATAAACAAGATACATCTGGTCGTATTAGCGCTGGATTATTTTTTGAAATACAATCGGAATTATTTGTTTGCAAAAAGGATTGAACCGAAAATGGTAAAAATCCCCATCGATTTTTATCCAATGGATATTTATCAATACCCATGACATAATTTGCTGGTTTTGCCGATTTTGCCGTTTGTTCGGCAATAGTTGTTGTTTGTGCTTCATCTTGGCTACATACTTCTCTTCTTTTTTTCATATATTTCGAATCCCATTGAGTAAAACAACATGGCAAACAATAACCGTCACTGTGTTTTTTCTTATCTAAAAATCCTGGGTAGTGGTCAATGTAGGTTCCATCTTTGCGAAGATGTTCTTCTGGATGATTGAATTCATATACATAATGTCCTGCGGGTACTGTCGTTGAACCTCTTGGAATAATTTTTCCACATTTTCCGGATTTTACTTCTTCTTCGGTAATACTTGAATTTGTTTTTAAACACCAATATCTTGGACATATATACCAATACTGATTATTCGGGTCAGTTCCATATTTAATAGCATGATTATATGACCCACTATGATTTTTATCGATATCATCCTTTTCTTGTTGTGTCAATATAACTGGCTGTCTTCGTATATTGGATTCACATGAACGTGAATATGACGAATAATTGCCATCTTTTGTGACAAACAATTTCGGCTCTCGTTTTTTTATACGTTCTTCAAATATATTAGGATTTGATAATTTCATACCATCTATATTCATTCTAAAATCTGGCGATTCTTTTTCTCCACCCTTGTTTTCATTTTCATCAGTTGATGATGGGGTTGATGCATCTGAATAAAAAATACCACCTGGGCTACTGTCTGTTTCAGGGGATTCTTCTATATTTTGCTGTACTATTTTTTCGGCATTTTTTTCTTCGTCAAACGGTTCTTCGTCGTCTAGTTCATCATTTTCGTCGACATCTTCATAAAACAAAGCATCGTCATCTTCTATTTCATCTTCATCTTCATCTTCGATTACAGGGCCTTCGATTGAAATCGGTTGGATTTTTTTCATATTTGGTACAAGATTTGTATCTATGTTTGTAGTAATTACATTATCAATATGACTTTTATCAATATCTTTTTTTAATAATTTGGATTTAATACATAAACTATTTATTTTATCGGAAGGTATATTTGTAGTTTCTGGCGATTGGGTTATTCTCAAAATACTATCAATATACATATTCAAAATTGGCAAATAATCGACAGATGTTATGTTGTCGATTTCTATTATCAAATTATTTTCAAGTGGTTCGCTTGAAATTAATGTTGCAAACCCCGGATTTTCCACTATTTTACCTCGAATATCATTTATCTCATTGAAATATTCAATGACGAATGATTCAGCTTCATCATTATTCATATTATATGTTTGAACTAATTCATTTATTATTGATAATAAATTATTGGTTTCATCATATACCCGTTTTATCAAAATTCTTTTTTCATCCATTAATTGATAATTATCTACACGTTTGAACAATAAATGCGCACCCTTCGATATATCACTATCAATTATGTGAAATATACTTGATAAACAATTTTCGTATTTTTTTAGATTAATATCTTTTTGTATTTTCATTTTAGAACGATATGTCATTTTGATGACTTCAACTTCTTCATGTTCCAAATATTTGAACAAACTGATTCTATATCCGGATTGCTCTAAAAATGCATTGATGTTTATAATTACTGGATTTACAGAATTTTCAATGATTACATTCAATTCTTCTTGTAATACCGGCTTTTTAAGTTCTCCATATACTCGAATACTTCCATCATTTTCAATATTAATAAACATATTGATTCTTTTCGTTGTTTTAGAGAAGTTATACTCATTTTCAACGTACAATGATATTTGTCGCCCTTTTCCCATTTTACGCGACAATTGGTTTATCATATTTTCACCCAAATATGGTATCTTTTTACCATTTTTCGAAACCATTTCAGAATAAATACGATAAATGTTCTCGCGAAGACTACCTGGATTGAATTTAATAAAAGGGATTATTCTCGATGAATGAATATTTTTGAATATTATTTCCAATGGAATATTTGCATTTAACTCCGTGTGAATTAATATTTCAAACTTATTGATACCTTTTTCTTCATATATTAAATCCGTTTTCTTTTCATTATATATATCATAAAACATCGATACTGTATCATACAATTGATATAACTGTTTGTCAATATTTTTTTTATTTTTCTCAATTAAATTGTATTTTTCCTTCAATAATTGTGGTTTATTTGTAATATCTTCATTGTACAACAACGGGAAATACATTTCAGTTATATACAAGTCATCTAAACCATTTTGGCTAGAATAATCGTATACATCTTGTGCAAAACATACATAAATATTATTATCTATCATTTTGCCGTAATTTAACATTGTGGTGTTTTCAAAACTCATTAATTCATTTTGTTTATTTGAAACTACTATCGATTTCTGTGAAATAATCGAAAAAGGATTTGCTGAATACAAATAATTTTGTTGTTTAGCAAATTTTCTACCTAATGATACTGCTAGTTGATATTCGTTATTTTCCAATGCTAATATGTCTTCATAATAATAATTGTTTTTTCTTTCTATTTTATTTATTTCGGTTTCATCCATATTCAAGTTTACAATGAGTTGGCTCATAAGTTCTTTGTTGAATCCAATTCTATCGTTTTCAGTAATAGAACTGAATACCTTTGATGCACTTATGTAATGTCGTATTTTTCCAAATAAACAGAGTTCTTCGTATGCATATTTGTATTCAAATTCTTTCAACATTTTTATTTTGATAGTTCGTATTGTGTCATCACTGTGAATTTGTTGATTTGAATAAAGTATTTCAATATTTTCTTCTTGTATATACTGTAATTCAATATTGCTAAATATATCAGTGTTTAATGGTTTATTCATTCCTGAAAAAACGATGATTTTTTCTATTTTTCCATTGATATTTAAACAATTTACTTTGAAAATATCCATTATATATATTATTTTGTGTTATATTTTTGTATAGTTATATACTATAATGAAATTTGCGTTATTGATTGGGTCGAATTATTTAAATACGCCTAATGCGAGACTTTATGGGTGCATTAATGATATTATCAATATTAAAAATATGTTGATTGATGCGTATGATTATAATACCTCTAATATGATTATACTACGCGATGACAAGCAAAATATGCTACCTACCCGTAACAATATTATCACTAATTTGACAAATGTCATCAATGAATCCGCTAATTACGAAGAACTCTGGATTCATTATAGTGGACATGGTTCACGAATTATTGATATTAATTATGATGAAAATGACGGATACGATGAAGCTATTATCCCGTGTGATTTTAAAACAGAAGGAATTATTATAGACGATGATTTTTTTAATATCATTAAAAACTCGAAATGCAGAACTATAATAGTAATGGATTGTTGCAACAGCGGTTCTATAAGTGATTTACAATGGACATTTGAGAACAATGAAACCTCAATTGATAAATTTGTAAATGCATCACGTGAAATCCTTCAAAATCCGAATATTTTTATGATTAGCGGATGTAAAGATGACCAATACAGTAATGATATTTATGATACCGAAAACAATGAATCTTGCGGGGCATTAACATCTACTTTTATTAGATGCTTACGCAATTCAAACCATAATATTAGTTTATTCAAATTATACGATAACATTTGCAATGAATTAATCAATAGCGGATTTCTTAATCAATTACCGGTTCTATCTTCTTCATCTGAATATCCAGAGCATACATTTCAAAGGGAAATGATTATAAAAACAGTTAGTGTTACTGAAAATGCAAATGGTTCTGATACATTGACAAAGTTTCAGCAAATACATAACACATTAGGAAAAAATATGGTATCTATTATGATAAATAAGGCTCATCGCGACCCCAATAAATATAAACCTAAAAAGAAGCGATAAAATGTGGAAAAATGTGGAAAAATGTGAAAAAATGTGGAAAAATGTGAAAAAATGTGAAAAAATGTGGAAAAATGTGAAAAAATGTGAAAAAATGTGGAAAAATATTGTATATGTATGTAATATACAATATTTTATGGATAGTTCTGTAAAGCTATGGCGACTTGTCGATAAACAAAATAGGGTGAAACAAATTGACCAAGACTTGTTGAACTCAGCGTATTTTGGTAATACAAGAAATGTCAAAAAATATATTGCATTGGGTGGAAACATAAATTATATGGAAGACCGCGATGGTTGGTTAGGAATTCACTACGCAGCTAGATGGGGGTTGGATGACATGTTGTCGGCTTATATAAAAGCCGGCTGTGATGTAAATGCAAAAACGAAAAATAAAGAAACTTCGCTCCATAAATGTGGCAGATGGGACACAAAATCATGTGCAATTATATTATTAGAACGAGGCGCGAGACCTGATATAAAAAATTCTGACGGAAATATTGCATCCGATTTTACAAGCGACCCCGAAATGAAATTTTTATTGGATAATTATGAAGAATATAAAAAAATAAGAGAAAGTTTACCTGACACAATACGAGAACCATCCCAAAAAATAGTGTCCCCTGTACGAAAATATATACGCACTAAATGTCATAATATGGATTATCATGTATAGTCATACCGCAGTATTTTTTAGGCGATTTTTTATAATCAACTGGTTGATGTAATCCAGCTTCTTTTGCATTTTCTAATAAAAATTTGAAATTATCCCAAAATTCACTTTTATGTCCAATGGATTCCGTTGCTATGTGTGACAATTCATGTATCGCTACAAATGTTAATGTATGTTCATCAATTAAATTGTCTTCACCTTTCTTTGTTTTATTCAAACAAAATGCTACTTTTTCTCCCTTGTTCTCACTATATGCGGTATATCCACTTGTTGGAAGCGTTTCCATAATCTTTTTAGGATTAAATCCAGCTACCAATCGTTTTACGTTCTCTTTATCCGGATGTTTTTTTTCAAGATATTTTACTAGTTGTCTGCATTTATCTGTGACAGCTGCTAATAAATCAGCTGCTTCCTGTACTTTTTCACGTTCTCTTACACAATATTTATTACCATCCACGGTAGATACTACGCATTTTAATTCGAACCCTTCACGTAAGTAATACATGTACCCACATGCAATTAATACCCCTGCAATTACAACATATCCTAAAATATCTATATTTTTCATATTTATATTTACATCCTATTTTATTTTTTGTACAATTTTTCACATTCTTCTTTTATTTTTTCTATTGGGGGAACATGTTCTCCTAATAAACAAACGCTCATATTTTCCTTTATTAAATATTTACGAATCATTTCATTTACTTGTGATTTTGTAATCGATGAATAATATTTGTCATATACATCAATATATGAAATTGGAGGTTCGGTTCCCATTAACGCGTCTAATCCATTATGAAATGCCGATGTTTCTACGTTCTGTAATTCTAATGTCATACTTCCTTTCATATTACTTTTTGTAGTTGTTAATTCTGTTTGGGATATACCCTTTTTTATCAAATCATTCAACATGCCAATTACTAACGGAACAATACCTTTTTTATTTCCATCTTTCAATACTTTACGGTAATCAGTTTCGATTTCGATAGTTAAATCACCTAAATGTTCATGATATGTTGTATAACAATCTGAACTGTATGTTAAACCATTATCTTCTCTCAACATAGTAAATAAACGAGAACTTGTACTTCCGCCGATTATATTAGAAATAATATTCAATATGTATTTATCATCTGAATTATATGGACATGTTCTGAACCCTATACTTAAATGTAATGTAGTAGTTCCTTTTTTACATTGAATATTATATTCTATTTTGTCTTGTTTCGAGAACGTTGTTATTTTTTGATATTTATTATAGTTGAAATTGCATATCTTTGGAGCCTTATAGAAATATGTTCTCTTCAATGCTTCATTTATTTTGTTAAATGAAATATTTGAAACAATACTTAATACCATTCTATTTGGAAGGTAAAACATTTTATAGGCTTCAACTACATCTTCATATTTGAGGGTTTTTGAATTATGAAATGATAACGTATCTATTGCATCTGCATAAGATGAGCCATTATATAACATTTTATTAATATTGACACTAATTATATCTGACGCATCATCTTCATTGCGGATGTTCTCTTCTACTACTACTTTTCGTTCTTTTTCAAACTCTTTTTTATTGAATGTAGAATTCATCAACATATCAGACAAAATGAAAATACAATTATTGAAATAATCATCTTCGCATGTTATTATGTATCTTGTATATCGTTTTTCTGTATTTGCATTGAAATATGCACCAATTTTATTATATTCAATGAATATTTCTTTTCCATTTGGGATTTTTTGAGTACCTTTGAAACACATGTGCTCTATGAAATGTGCTGCGCCACGCAGCCCATCTTTTTCATAAACAGAGCCATAATCGCAAAATAATTGTATAGATGTTATTGGTAAATTTGACTGGGGGTTCTCGTGAACAATACGAAATCCATTATCAAATGTTTGTTTATTCATCATAAATATTATTATACATTATTGGCGTATTATTTATATTGGCAATAGTGTCAATATAAATTTTTATTGTATATTTATTGTATATTTATTGAGGTCCTTGACCGACTTCTAATGGAACTCTTGCAAGGTCTGGTTCAATAGTACTTTGATTCCATGGTCCAATGTCAGCTCTCTTGATGATTGGGTCAGAACGTAATTGAAGATTGGCATTACGTAAAGTTTGACCAATGGTGTCTAAACCAATGTGATAACCAGCTTGTAATAAATCTGGCATAGCAACGTTACCTTGGTTCATTGCTACTGGATTAAGAGCAGCCCATTCACTGTTTTTGTCTTGTGGTAATAAATCAGTTGGATTAGCAACTGATTGGGCAGTGTATCCGCCATTCACGGCTGGTGCAGGAACTGGAACAATATTTTGAGCAGATGTTTCTTTTACACTTGGTTGTTTTTCACCATCAGCAGTTTTTCCATCAGACATCTTATCGAATACGTTCATTTTAGTATTTGAATATGAGTATAACAACCATACTGCTACTAATATAATGACTAATAAAACTATTTTATCAATAGTTAAAAACTTAGTTAAACTACTTACAAATTTATCCAGTTTGAACATCTGTTTATATAAACGGTGGATAAAATTATTTCTAACATTTTTGTTTTTATTTTACTAAATAAAATTATGCAACTCAAATCGTCCTAAATTATTCTTGGAAATTTAAACTATCTTCTTCTAAATCACTATCACTATCTATATCATCTAACATATATGTATTTTTTATACGTTTTGCTTCCAAAAAAGAAGAAAGTGCTAAATCTCTTGCCTGTTTCGCTTTTTGTCTAGCGTCTTTATACATTTTATAATAAACGTCATTTCTATTTTTTAATTGAACGGTTTCAGTTTCTGCAATTTCGTCTAAATTAAAATCGATTTCATAAATATCTTTTTCGGCTTCTTCATTCATTTTTTCGTCTAAACCATTGTTTTCCATATTTACGTCATATGTGAAATCATTGTTTTTCATATTTTCATTTTCGGCTAAATCTTTGATTTCTATATTCTCTTCATTTTCTCCTAAATTATTTTCATAATTTGATTCTGGTAAAATCGTATCTGATTGTATAATATTGTTATTCAAATCAAATGACGTTGGTAGTGTAGGTTGTTTATCTTCAATAATACCTTTATTGTCATATGAATGTTTAATAACACATTTTTCAAAAATATTACTAGGCTTCATTAATAACATCTGTTTTACTTCAATTTCAATTTGAAAACTGCGAGCAGAACATTTAATACCCTGTATTTCTAATATGGTCATTATGTCATTGTGTTCTTTCAATGTCTCGAAATCAACTTCATTCTCATATTCATCATATATTTTCAGAGAACTTTTTCCTAAAACATTCGGAATCGTAGTTCTGACAATATAATACTTTCCAGATTTATATAATTTAAACGGCGATACAAATGAGTTCTCTATATCATGATTATCTAGTTCAGTTTCAAACCATTGTTCGCGATTTTCATAAATACACTTTTGACAATATATTTCTAAATTTTCCATCCACTGTATGAATTTTTCATTCTCATTTGTAAACATTAAATCACAGTATATTTTTTTTCCTGCTTTTACAATACTGTCTTTTGTTTTACATTTAGGCGGTTGTACATATAATGGATTGTTATTAATACGAAATTTTATAAAATAATTACCACCTGCAACTTGCGTTGGTTTTAATAATACGAGTTTTTCAAAATTGAATTTTTCATCTGTTTCATATATACCTTCCATGTGTAATAAAATATTATGTGATATTTGTTATTTTTATAATACGAATTTACGTTTAATTATTTTTTATATTTTATTCGTTCCAATTAAGTAGGGTTCTCTATAAAATATGAAAAATATCCGTGAAACATGTATTGAATTTTTTCAAAATGAAGATATCAAAAGAGATGTTAAAGAAATTATTAAACCAATTGTCAATATTATTTACAATGAAATTTACATTTATATTTGGTTCATTTGTTTATACAATGTTTTTCTCATATTTTTTGTTTTAGCCAATTTATTTCTAATTCTCAAATTTCTCAAAAAACCATCCGTTGTATATGAATAAAAATATTTTGTTACTATATAGAACAAAATGGCTAAATCAAAACAATTTAGAAGATCACGAAAACAACAAAAACAACGTGGCGGAGCCGGGGCTGCTGACCACGTTATTGGTGTAGTTGGCGGCATTGGACAACAAACTGCTCTTCCTGGCGGTAACGTAATTGCAATGAAAGATTTAACATCACCACCACTTGTTGCTGAAACAAAGGGCGGTGCACTTGTTGCTCTTACTCCTGCCACCATTGACACTGTTCCAGTTGCACCTGTAAAAGGTGGAGCTGCTCTAACACCTGCACCAATTACCGGAGGTGGTGTATTACAAGACGTTGCTGTCCCTGCCGTATTACTTATGGCTAATTCCGCATTCAAGGGAAGAAAAAGCGTATCAAACCGTCTATTCAAAAGACGTTCATCCAGTCGCAGAAGACGTTCTTCCAACAAAAGAAGACGTTAATCCAACAAAATATATACATTATATATAGGTAATATAATGTATAGTGAAAAAAATAAAGGCAAAATGGATAAGATTAACGATGATAATAGTATAGTCATAGAACCCAAAACTCAGTTTGTTGAGAACATACAAAAATGGGTTATATTAGATAAACAATTGAAACTTATTCATGAAAAAACAAAGGAAATCCGGGAAAATAAACATCGTCTTACTAACGATATATGTGGATACATACAAAATAAAAATTTATCCAGTACTAAAATCGAAATTAGCGATGGAGAACTTAAAATGTATGAAAAAAAAGAGTATTCTCCACTTACTTTTACATACATTGAAGAATCTTTAGCCAAAATTTTAACAGATAAATCACAAGTTGATTATATTATCGAGTTTCTCAAAAAGAATCGCGAAATAAAAAATTCTGTTGATATTCGGAGAACATACCACAAATAAAAAATAAATACACATTATATATGCAATTTGAAAAATCTTTCGTTAATAATTATATCTATAATGAAAATTCTGAACCTATTGTTGGGGGATTACCGATTCGAACACTATTTAATGAGAACATACAATTAGACACAAAATTTGATAACATGTCTATTCCAATTGGGTTAGTTATGGAAAAAAGTATTCATAAAATGAATGGCGGTTACGTCAGTCATTATAAAATTGCAGACCAATCTCTGCATCATTTAATTGATGATAATTTGTTTGATAATTTAATAAACAAAGTACGAGAACATAAAAATACCACGCGAAAAAATTCGAATGGAGGTTTTCATAATAGAACTAAAAAACTTTCTAGATAGGGAGTTACTGTTTTATTTTCTTATTTTCTTATTTTTTACTAAATAATTTTTTACCATAAATTCTGAAAATAAATACAATAAGCATACTATATAAACGTCAAATATGATTATTACTACCTTGTTTTGAGAACTTTCTAATGTATAGAAAAAGTAAGGTAGTAATATACTTCCACTGAATAATTGCCCAATTTGCAATGATGTCACGTAGATACGATATTTATAAACGTCTATTTTCAAAAGCGTCAAAAAATAATACAAATACATCATTGAATGTACAACTGAATTCCATAAACATACAAACAACATTCCTTCGCATTTGTTCGTATAACCCAGGTGCCATACTATTACCGCGCCCAAGTGATGGAATTTTTGAAGAAAAATGGGTTGTTTATTTTTTGCATATAATATCAATGTATCCACGTATTCGTAATACTTCGATAAATAGAAATAAAAAATGACTTTATCTACATGCTTGTCTTGGAAATAATAATTACGTTCTGTTACTATACCGTGTTTATACAATGCATATAATAAGCTGGATGCTACATATACACTAAATAATTGCAAACATGCATTGTGTATGATTGCGTAGGTTTTTAGTATGGTCGGAGATATATCTTGTAATACCCATTTTGGAAAAAATAAATAACATATACTTCCCAATAATGGATAAATATGCAACGTCATTGTATTATATTACAATGATACACTGGTTATTTTTTATATATTTATTCAAAATATATAAAATATTCTAAAATTGTGACCATTTATCCTGATTGAATGAATTGACATTCAACATTTTGTCTGAATTTTGTTTCCAGAAATTGACTTTTCCTTCTAACAATAAATCTTTTTGCGATTTTGGATATACCTTGTTTTTATTTGCATTCATTCTATCTAAATCGGCGGTACTTGCTTGTGGTTTTTTACCATAACAATTTACACCAAATCTTACATATGGATTTTTTATATATCCGCCATTTACACCCGGGCGTCCACAATCGTTTTTATGGTCGGTTGTTTTTTGTAATTTATCCCAGGTTGATTTTTGCGTTGGAAAAAATATCATTTGACCATCCGACCAACCATAATTACACCATTCTGCACCTTTGTTATACGCGCCTTCGATTTCATCGTATGTAGCTAAACGTGCGCCATATGAAGTACAAATCGATTGCGCATCATCATATGTATACAAATTATTTGAAATATTGAACACTTCGTCTGTTTGAGAAACTTCGGGTTGTTCTTTTTTCTCTTCCTTCTTTTCTTCCTTCTTGTCGTCTTTCTTGTCTTCTGATTTATCCCATAGTTTACGAATTTCATCTATTATTGAGAACCCAAACACATATTTAAAGAATGCTACGAAAACAGTAATTAGTAATACTACTAATGAAATATTTTCAACAATACTAAATGATATTGGTTTTGACGAATCCAGTGGTAATCCTATTAAATATGCAAAAATATACAAAATCACTAAAACTAAAATTGTAGTAAATATGGATGAGGTTTGGTTCAAGTATTTTAATATTCCGTCTAATATAGATATTAATGAATTTTCTCTTTTTTTATTATTTGTAAAATTATACCATGCTAAAAGAATTATAATCAGTAAAATTAATACGATAAAATCAAATGTATATCCTATGAAAGAATCTGCTGTTTCTTTTAAAAATATTTTCAAAACGAAATATATTATAAAATATATTGCTAAAAACCATACTAAAAATGTTATATTTGATTTATTGAAAATGGTATCAAATGTTACTTTTTCTTCTTTTTTGGTTTCATCTTTGTTTTCCATATTTTCATTAATATTCATTTCGTTAAAATTTAATTTTTCGGCCATATAATATATTATACCAAGCTATTTTTTTCTAACGTTTATTATATAAAAAATGAGCGCGACAATTAACGACGGCGGTTTAGTTACTGTAATTAAGAATTTCAATTACAGTAATTTAGATACAAAGCAAAAAGGAGGGAGAAAAACGGTTCGTAATGTTACCATAAAAAATGGAAAAGGACACAAATCAATTTCTCAATACAAAAAAGGTAAAAAAATGTACTCTGTAAAAAAACCACTTACTATTGTAGAAATTGTAACTATACAACGGGGCGAATTTATTCCTGGATTATTTAGCGATTGTAAAGGACCTGGTTGTATGAAAAATAAAACCAGAAAAAATCGTTAATTTGTATTTTTTCTGTAAAATAAACAGTATGCCATAGGTGTTATTATTTTTTGCGTATCTTTTATTATTTCTACATTCGTATCATTATAATGTATCCATTCATTTTGTGAATTTTTCACAAACGATGTATAGTGTCCACCTAAAACACCTCCTGTATGATTACATATTCCAAATAAATCATATATGTATTTTTTCGAATTATATCCTGTTATGTATCTTGACATGTCTAAATTTTCCAATGGAAAATCTATGCAATTTTGTATTTTTCTTTTCCCGTCCGCTGAAAATCGTTTGAATGTCACTATTAAGATTGCTGGTAGATTCCAAAATACGATTTTTTTTTGTATATCTTCCTTTTTTCCTGTTTTTTCATTCATCCATGCGTTTTCTCCTTCCAATATTTCGGGGGATACAAATGCATCTAAACATCCATACAATGTATGTTCTCCTCGATTTTCTGGAATAGGCAAATCTAATATGAAAAAATGTTCGGGCTTTAATGCATGTGTTTTTTTTCCATCCAACGATAGTAATTGTGATACATATATTCCATAGAACATATCCATTATTTCTGAATATTCTTTTTCGTATATTTGCTTTAACATGGTATAGCACTGTATTGCTAAATCGTCTGTTTTATTTTTCCGGGTTCCTCGTATTTTCAGAATTATACTCCGCGATATACTGTTATGCATGGATTCTATTAGAAAAAGTAGAAATTCAGTAATATCATTCTGTGCCCATCCTGTAAAAAGTTCTCGGTCTTTCTTTTTTGCGAGTTCTTGGACATTGTATACGAACTTGTTGGGTGAAATGATGCCATTGTTTGTCCACATTACATTGCGTAATTCATTCCATTCATTCAATAATACTGTGTCTATTATGTTTGACTTCATATTTCGTTTACAATGGTTTGAATCCAACAATTCGTTCAATTCGTATGTGTGGTTCAATACTTGCATACACGAATTTAAAAAACATGTATTTCCCAAATTAACTAACCCCGTATATCCTTTGCCATGATATTTCCTTAAATCCATGTTATTTTTCACTATTGTGTTATAGTAGACTATCTTCTTTATCTTGTTTTTTTGTAGATTTTAAATTTTTTGGCGTTTTTTAGCGTCGTTTTTGACTGCATATTTGTTGATTTTTGTGATTTGGGGTTTAGGATTGTTACCATTATGGTTTGTGGCGCTTTTTAGGGCAAAAGTTATCATTTTGTTATCATGCAGCGAATTTTTTGCGGGTATTTTTTATAGGATGTTTGCATTTATCTGTTAATATTTTTTATTGTAGATTTGTTGTTCATATTTTTTGACGCTTTTTGTTATCATTTTTATCATTTTTGTTGCCATTAGATGATAACGATTTCGGGGCGGATTTTTTCATGAAAAAAATTATGCAGCGACTTTTTGAACGATTTTTTTGGCATTTACACCATTATGCTTTCTGCACGTTTTTTGCCAAATTTTCGGAGCCATTTTTGCAAAATGGACATTTTTCCTTTTTTCAAAAATGTCCAAAATCAAAAACGGCCAACGAATCTAGATCGACCTTTTTTCAGGGGTCCTTACTGAACCTTCCAAAATACAATTATTTTATTTGTATATACATGATATATAATTTATATCGAGCACAATCTACAAAAACCTTCAAAGAAAATAAAAATGAAACAAAACAAATTAAAAATAACCTCTTGATTCTATATAATGAGAACTAAATTAAGTGAAAAATACCAAACAGAAAGAGAAGAAATTTGTAATAAAATCATTACAATTTTAGAGTTAAAAGAAGACAATACATTTTTATTATGCGAATTGGACCAAGATGTTGAAAAACAGAATAAAATATTGGAATTGAAGGAAGAAATAAAGAATTATTTTGCATGTTCTACAATATCGGCGTTTAAACCAGAATTTGAATGTAAACGACCATATTTGAATATAATAAGAAGTATATTACGAAAACAAGGATATACTTTTATTGGGAATGATATATTTTTTAGAAAAAATGATGGGACATATATAAAAACTATGAAATATAAAACATTTAGGAATAATTAAATAAAATAAATAGCGTTCAAAATATTTAGAAATAAATCTTTACTATGTATATACTATAAAAATGAGTAAGTGCGAACATGGAAAACGAAAATCATGCTGTAAAGAATGTGGTGGCAGTCAAATATGCGAGCATGGAATAAGAAAATCATATTGTAAAAAATGCGGTGGAAATCAAATATGCGAACATGGAAAACAAAAATCATGCTGTAAAGAATGTGGTGGCAGTCAAATATGCGAACATAGTAAAATTAAATCACGCTGTAAAGAATGTGGAGGTAGCCAAATATGTGAACATGGAAAAATAAAATCAAATTGCAAAGAATGTGGTAATGGTCGGTATATGTGCGAACATGGAAGACAAAAATCACAATGTAAAGAATGTGGAGGTAGCCGAATATGCGAACACGGAAGACAAAAACCACATTGTAAAGATTGTGGCGGTTCATGTTATTGCAAACATGGAAGAATAAAATCACGATGCAAAGAGTGTGATGGTAGAGAAATATGTGAACATGGAAGAATAAAATCACAATGTAAAGAATGCGGTGGTAGCCAAATATGTCAACATGGAAAAGTAAAATCAACTTGCAAAGAATGTGGTAAGGGTCGGAGTAAATGCCAACACGGAAGAGAAAAATCACAATGTAAAGAATGTGGAGGTAGCCGAATATGCGAACACGGAAGACAAAAACCACATTGTAAAGATTGCGGCGGTTCATGTTATTGCAAACATGGAAGAATAAAATCACGATGCAAAGATTGTGGCGGTTCGTCTATTTGCAAACATGGAAAAATAAAATCATGCTGTAAAGAATGTGGTGGTAGTGAAATATGTCAACATAGTAAAATTAAATCATCTTGTAAAGAATGTGGTGGTAGTCAAATATGTGAACATGGAAGAATAAAATCAATTTGCAAAGAATGCGGTGGTAGCCGAATATGCGAACATGGCAGAGTCAAATCATGCTGCAAAGAATGTGGCGGTGCATCTATTTGCGAACATGGAAGACAAAAATCATATTGCAAAGAATGTGGTGGTTCATGTATTTGTGAACATGGAAGACAAAAATCAAAATGCAAAGAATGTATTGGCGCTTCTATTTGCCAACATGGCAAATATAAATCACATTGTAAAATCTGTGGGGGTTCAGCATTGTGTAAAAGTTCATGGTGTGAAACATTTGGAAATAAAAAATACGAAGGATATTGTCTTGCATGTTTTGTAAATAATCCAGAAAATCATCATAAACCGGCAATGTCTAATTACAAAACCAAAGAAAAAGATGTAGTTGACCGTATCACACAAACATTTACCGATTTTACATGGGTTGCAGACAAAAGAGTACAAGATGGTTGTTCTCGTCGTCGCCCAGATTTATTATTAGATATGGGGTCACATATTATTATTGTTGAAATTGATGAAAACAAACATACTAATTACGATTGTAGTTGCGAAAACAAACGGTTGATGGAATTGTCACAAGACTTACAACATCGACCAATTGTATTTGTTCGGTTCAATCCAGACCATTATACAAATCAAGAAGGTGTATCTATAAAATCTTGTTGGAAATTGAATAAATTGGGAATTATGCAAATTATGAAAACCAAAGAAAAAGAATGGGAAGAAAGAATTGATATTTTGAAACAGCAAATTCAATATTGGATTGATAATCCAACACAAAAAACGATAGAAATTATTGAATTATTTTATTGATTTTTTAGAATAATAATCAATACAATATACACAAAAACAAACAAAAACATACAATATATACAATATATACAAAAACATACAATATTTTTTATATTTCACGTAAATGATTTGTAAATCTGATAGGTTTTGAATTATATGTTTTACTAATATCAACGAAGCAGTCATTTGCATAATTGACAATCTGTTCAACTTCTTTTATTATTGTGTTTTCCCATTTACCAGGTTCACATTGTTCCAAGTGTTCAATAAAACGAAGGATAATATCAGTTATGGTTCTTTCCAATAATTCAAAAACATTGCGTATTTCCCTGTTTTTTTCATATTTTTTTTCATCACGTTGAAGTGTTATTTTGAAATCATCTTCTGTAATTTTATTACGCATATATTGGATACGTAATTCTTCATTTCTGGCTTGACGATAATGATTCACTGGATATCTAGGTGCTACAACGTCATTAATATGCGCAGCATTGTTAAACAAGTTACCCATAAACTCATCGCAATTGGTTGACATTGGATTCTCTCTATGTTTATCTACAAGTAAATTGTGTATTCTTGTAAACAACCTATGATTTAGATGTTGGTGTAGGCATGGAATATTTGTATTATCTATATTTTGTACATTATAATCATTATCAGGTACATAATTTCCATTTCGGCGAAGCCATTCAAAATAATGCGGGTTATGTCCATCTGCTTCAATTCTGCCTGTTCGCCAATTGAACGCTTTGCGACACTGTGTACACCACATATGGTCGCAACCGGCTATTTTGAAAATTCCGGAACCGCAACTAGGACAAGGTCTTGTATCGTTTGATAACAAACGGGCACTAGCAAGTATATCAGGATTACAAGTATGTTCAGTGTCACGAGTAGGTCCTTTTATCTCATGACAATCTGGACAAGACCATTTTTCACATAATCCGCATTTCCATTGAGTACTTAGAAACCCACGGCAATCATTATCTGGGCATGCGCGAATAAATTCTCGTCTTTGTTGCGGTTCATTATCCCTTGAATTATTAGGCTGATTCAAATTGTATTCTTCCCGTAATCTACGACAATCGTCCGTATATTTGTCTGAAAGTTCATTTCGTTTATGCTGCAAATCTTCGAGTTGTTTACTCACTTCATCATATTCTTTTCTGATAGTGGCAATATTATTCACTTCCCATTGATTCTCGGATACCCGACTACGTCTGACTTTCATTGCATTTTTTAGAGATTTTTGTTTGTAGATCAACCCCCATATTGGGTCACATGCATTTCTCCATGCTTCATGGTATTCCTTGCTAAGTTTTTCATGTTTAATTAAGTATTCCACCCTTGGTTGAGTCGCAGGTAACAACGAACGTTCAATATCAAATAAAATTTCTTCACGCTTTTTTTTTAATTTTTTGGTAACAAATACACCAGTAAATGATTTAGCAATGAATTGACGTGTCCATTCGCGATTACATGGAGGATTCATACATTTACTTGTAGTTTCACCAAGTATATATGTTTCGCAACATGTGCGACACGCAGTAAATTCACAATATGGGCAACATACGGGTTTTCTTACAGTTTGATTCAACTTATCATCACAAATTGCACAATTTGACGTCATTTTTATCTATATTACTATTATTGTTTTATCATTATATTATTTTTTTATAATCAATTTTTTACAGGTTATAAAAATAATATATCTCACAATTGTATCACATCATAACGACTGCATACACTTTCTTACATTTTTTGTTAAATGTTACCATTTACGCCGGAATGTTACCATTTTGGGGCATGCAGTCAATTTGTAAAAGTATATTTTTGGTATTTATATTATATATGAGATTATAATATAAAGTATTTTATTTGAATAAAAAATCGACGCTTTCCTATTATCTTCCGATGATAACTCAAAAAGCGCCGAAAAATCATCCAAAAAAATTATGCAGCGACTTTTTGCGTTAAAAAATCTGTATTTACTGCATTATGCTTTCTGCACGTTTTTCGCCAAATTTTCGGAGCCATTTTTGCAAAATGGACATTTTTCATTTTTCCAAAAATGTCCAAAATCAAAAACGGCCAACGAATCTAGATCCACCTTTTTTCGGGGGTCCTTACTGACCCTCTTAAAATACAATTATTTTATACAATCTCACTGCTATTTTGAGCAGTTAAATCTTGTTTATCAATATAAACGGCCTTCATCACGTTCTTCAACACCCGTTCATTGTTCTTCTCAACACCGCCAGGACACGTATCTCCGAGTGATTCTTTCATAATTTGAAATGCACGGTTATATTCGGCACTATCGAGAACCTCCGATTCAGGATGCAATTTATTCCATTCACTGATTTGTTGTATATTACGAAACGCAATACGGCGTATAGCCGACTTAATTTTGGCTTGGTCAGGTGTATCTTTTATCCATGTGTTGTTCTCGCGAACATGCATAATTTCCCGTTTAATATCAGTACAATGAAGCGGTCTCGTATAAATATCCATATCTTTCAATCCATTCATAAAAATCTGTGTTACACCGTCCACATATCCCATATCAGCCACGTTCTCCAATTCAGCTAAACTTAATTTCACGTTCTCAACAAATTCGGATAAATTGATGGCATTTTTACATTGTTCATTCAAAAAGAAATTCAAATTGAATTGTTTATTATTGGAGTTTGTATTGTTCGAATTCGTGGTAATCGACGTTTTCTGTGCAATTTCAATCATGGTTTTATGTTGCTCAATTAACATGTTCTTGAAATCTTTATTCTCCCGTAGTAATTCCAATATTACTTTTGTCAAATTTACATCTGTATTCGAATCATATTCTATCAAACTATTGTTTTCTTGTTTGGCATCTTCATTCGGCATTTTATACGAACATGATACTTTATGGCGACATAGTCCCGAACGATGTTGATATACGCGACCACAATCGCATACAAATTTATCAACCGGTTCGGCGCTTTTTTTTGTACCCGTCGTTATCATTATATGTTTTCGAGTGGCAACATGTCGATTATAATCATATGGTTTAGTGCATTTAAAGTTGCAACTTTCGCATGTAAAAATACAGGCGTTTTTTTGCGCTTTTTTCATTATCATTTATCTTTATCTATAAAATTATAACATAAAAATACGCCTAAATAGTTTTAGTAGATTATTTATTTTGTAATTTGTCAAAGAGAAAAGAGAAAAGAGAAAAGACAAAAAGAAATATAGAAATAATGTCTTTTAAATGTATATATGGAGAACATTCAAATATTTGACGGTTTATTTTCCAATGAAGAATTGGATTGGTTGATTCAAAATGATATTGTTGTAAATCAACGACAACAATTGTCGGATACAAATCACAAAATCCGGTTCTCACTTGAATTACCTGAAAACATGAAGGCTAAATTACAAAATTTAGGATTATCCGAGAATGCTTTATCAACTCCAATGATGTGGATAAATAATGATATGTCTACTCACATAGATAGCGGTGAAGGTGAATTCAATGAAACTATGTTAGTATATATTTCTGATTGTCAAGGTTCTCTTGTTATAAACAACAATTCCTATGAAATAAAACAAAATCGTGCATTCAAATTCCAAAAAGGACTAGAACATTCTACCGAAAATACTGGAAGTAAATCTCGTTTACTGATTGGTCCAATGAGTGAATCTGGATTTCCAGTGGGCGCAGGTTTATACTATTTTGTAGATAGTGCTGCATTAAATTCAGCCGTTCCTGACAATGATAATCCGAATTATCCAATACCGTTTGTATACCAAGATTATGGTGACGGATTTGGTATATACACAATATTATTGGCAGATGATTATTATAACCTACAAAATTTTCAACAACCACCTGGCACCACATTAATAGGGTGGGAGGGAAAATATGGATTTGCAAATAATTATACACCAGTTAGTTATAATCCAGGAATGCAACTTGATGGTCTTCCGGGTAATTTGTATTTATATCCAGTATGGTCACAACCTCAACAGAATATAATGTGTTTTAAAGAAGGTACCAATATATTGTGTTTAGACCCAACTGACAATACAGAAAAATACATTCCTATCGAAGATTTAAGAAATGGTGCTCTTGTAAAAACACGTTCAAGTGGGTATCAACCAATATGTATGATTGGTAGTTCGACTATATATAATCCTTCGGATAAATTACGGGGAAAAAATCGTTTATACCGATGCAGTAAAGATAAGTATCCAGATTTAACCGAAGATTTAATCATAACTGGTTGCCATTCTATCCTCGTATATACAATTACTGATAAAGAACGCGAAGACTTGGAAGAATTGATGGGTAAAATATACGTAACTGAACACAGATATAGATTAATGGCTTGCGTCGACGAACGTGCTGAACCATATGAAGAAGAAGGATTGTACACTATATGGCATTTTGCATTAGAACATGAACATATAAGAGCAAATTATGGGGTATATGCAAACGGTTTATTGGTAGAAAGTAGTAGTAAACGAATGATGAGTGAATATTCGGGTATGAAATTGCTGATGTAATTTTCCACCGTATGTTTTTACAAAATCGCATGTATTATGCAGACATAAAATATTAATGGTTTTTGTTAAATGTTACCATTTACGCCGGATTGTTACCATTTTGGGGCATGCAGACATTTTTTACAAAGTATATTTTCTGCATTTATATTATAAATGGTGATATAATATAAATTATTTTATTTGAATGAAAATCCGGCGCTTTTGTATTATCTTCCGATGATAATCCAAAAAGCGCCAAAAAATCGACCAAAAAAATTATGCAGCGACTTTTTGAGTTAAAAAATCTGTATTTGCAGCATTATGCTTTATGCACGTTTTTTGCCAAATTTTCGGAGCCATTTTTGCAAAATGGACATTTTTCCTTTTTTCAAAAATGTCCAAAATCAAAAACGGCCAACGAATCTAGATCGACCCTTTTTCGGGGATCCTTACTGAACTTCTAAAAATACATTCATATTTCTTGTTCAGACATCATTATAGCGTTGTGAATAAATGTATAGTGAAAAAACGTATAATGAAATATAAATGCATAAAAAAAATATGGCTCTATATATAATGTCAGATTTAGAAAATCTCAAACCGGGCGATATTTTCACATACAGTAATTATAGTGATGATTTACTTGACAGATTCAACATACCAAATGATCATATAATTGTTTATTTAGGAAAAAAAATTGTAACCAATACGATTGTTGATGTGTTAGATTATAATACAACAACCGGCGAATCTAGCATTTCACAAGTATCTGACCGAGTTTTTTTAGCAGATTTGAAAAGCAATCGCGCGAGAAATAAAAGAACCAAAATTCCACTAAAATTATTAGAAGACATTTCTGTTCCAACGGAAAAAGAAAATTTAAAAACTCTTGAAAAAAAATATCATGTAGAATTACCGGATGAACTTCGAAATATGATAATTGACAAGTTGAAAACCGGTGATACACCGACTCCCCATTTTCCAGAAAAAACACGTAAAATACGTAAAACGCATATAAAAACTCCCACTCCCCGCGGTGGTTCAAGAAAAAGTAGAAAACAATAAAAACAATAAAAACAATAAAAACAATATAATGATTTTCATATATAAAGTAATATTTATATATAAAAAATGGCAACAAATGACAATTTGTCGACTATTTTAGAAAATGAAATATCAAATATATTCGATAATATATTGAACTACGCTGATTCGCCACATGATTTACCCAGAAACACCGAAAATTATTTATATGACCAAAATATAACGGATGTCCATACATTGCAATTGAATACCTTGAATAATTTTACCAATCAATATTTTTCTCAAATAAATATATTCCAAGAGAACGCAAGAGATATGCTACAAATGATACGAACCACCATACATCAACAGAATGTAGTGTATAGTCATTTATTAAGAAGACATAATATGAGTCAAAATACACCAAGAACACATGCAAGAAATACAACAAATACCAGTAGAGCATGGAATGTTCCCCAATACGAGTTTTCATATGAAATACCGCAAATAAACATACCTCGTAGGCAATTTGCAAATCGTGTCTGTCAACGACAATTAAACGCAGCAGTTGAGACAATTGAGTATAACGAAGATATGGGAGAAGAAAGATGTCCTATAACATTGGAAAATTTTGTACTTGGCGAAAATATTTGCAGAATACGCCACTGTGGTCACATATTCAAAACATCCGGTTTAATGTTATGGTTCCAGAGAAATGTGAGATGCCCTGTATGCAGATACGATATAAGAACATATCAACAACCAGCCTCACCATCGGTATCAGAATTGCCGCAAGTAACTGAACCAATGACATCACATATTAGTTCCGAACCTCAAATATTACAAGATAGTAGCAGAAATTTAGTAAATACGCGAAATATTATATACAACAGAATAAATAATATTATGCGAGAATTGCAAAATCATTTACCGGATAATGATATACCAGCAGTATATACGATTGATATACCAATTTATATTGAGGATTTTTCATATAATCGTGTAAGAAATTATGTATAAAAAGAAGAAAAAAAAGAAGAAAAGAAAAAAGAAGAAAAGAAGAAAAGAAAAAAAGAAGAAAAGAAGAAAAGAAAAATATCACTTATAAATATATATGAATGCTATTGTATTAAAATCCATTTTTAAACTATTAATGTTTATTGTAATGTTAATCAGTTTTTTCATTTTTACCATGACGTTGATAGTAAAGTCAAAAGAATACAAAGATGTATTTTCAGCATGGCAATTTCCCATGTTATTGGCTATATTTTTAGAAATATATATATTAGAATCTCCATAATCACTACTTTTTTTGTGTAAAGAAATTCGTGATTTCTTGTATATTATGTTTATCATTATTAATTTTATTGAGTACTTTATCAAACAACAATACTTTTATTTTAGCGGAACAATATTTTTCGCGTTTTTTCATTAGTACTTCTAAATTATCATATTCTTTTTCGAATTGCGCCATATCCTTTTTAAATGTCTTAATCATACCATGTTTATTTTGATATGCCCATATCTGTTCAAGAGCCAATCCAAGAAGTTGTTGAAGTGGTTTCATCAATTGATTTGTAATGTAAAATATATAATCTATTTTTAAATTATTTGCAACGATGAATTCCGGTGTTTCTATTTTTTCACCTTGTAATGCTTTTTTAGTATCATTCACAACATGAACAAATCGCATTCTATCGCCCGGTTTTGGTTTATTTCCTGGGTCTCGCTGTCCAATTCGGTCAGCCAACACACGATGAGCGATTTGTTGAGGATTTTTATAATCACTGCGAAGAGCTTTTGTAATCATGAGTTTATCCATGGCTACATTGCCTTTTATCAAATCATTCAACGATTTTTCCAAGAAATCAATCGCGGGTTTAATACTGTTTTCTTTCATAAGAATATTGAGAATTCCACCGTATGTATCTTTCAAATAATCGCACGAATCACGACGTTTCAATGAAAGTCCCATATATTTGAGTTTTCCTTTATTTGCGTCTTCTTCATACAACATGCCAACATATCTCTTTTTAGAAAGGAGTATGAATGGCATCAACGTTTTTTCATAAGATAATTCCATAGGCGGTTTCAACCATTGAGTGCATAATTTAGCTGCATCTTGTGCAATTTCGATTGTCATTTCCAACGCAGGTTTACCGCGAATATTTTCACCAGTTTCTGGATTTTGTAAATTGAATGTGAAGAATACAGAGTCAGTATTGTGGACAATCATATTACCAACGCCTGCTGCGAAATGGTGATTGTCTGTTGTCAAATCGTACACGAATCCAGAGTATTCTATTTCTTGCATTTTTTTAATATTTTCACTACTTTTTTTCAACAAATCAAGTGTTATGATAACAGAATTATCTTCTCCTGCTGTAATATGATATTCAAACCGATTTTTACTATTTAGATAGTTGATATATTTTGCTGCGGTGATAACATCTTGACAATGATAAATGTAAATAGATGCATTTTGTATATATGGATTATCAATACAAATATCTTTCAACGGATTATGTAGAAGAGGAGTTCCGACAGAAACATCGTTAGGAGTAATAGGGTTAGCAAATATATCTAACAATGAATGGTCATCTGTAACATCTACTAAACATTGGTCAGTAGAAATTCTAATCATTTTTTTATGCGGGGCTAATGTATGTCGTATAACTCTATATAATTTTGTCCAACCTTTATCACTCCATGTTTCAATTCCTTCTAATTCACAAAATTCCTTTTCTTGCTTACCTTCTTCTCTACATGTAACCCAAAGTCCTTTTCCATATTTTTCGGCTAATTCTTCAATCGTAACAATATCAATAATTCCATTATGTTTTATATATACAGGTGTATAATTAGCAACACTATCACCATACACGTATTCAGCATTGCATTTTACCGGTCCATGCATAGCGGTCTCATATACCATATCTCCATAAACTTCTTCAATAATTCGTTTCGCATAAATAATCATCATACGTCCAGTTGCAGTTGTAGATGCAGCAACATCCTTTTCATAAAATGTGGAAGTTCTAGCCCCACACTGTCCATATAAAGAATTGGCAGTTACCTTATAACCGAGTTGGCGTTTGTCCAAAATATTTTGCATAAAAGGGTCTTTTTCGGTTTTAATTAACTTTCTCGTACTTGAACGAGCATATAAAAGTTCCTCTAAAATAGAAGGCATAATACCTTTTTTATTATCTGGAAATTGAGCCCATCTACAAATCATTTTACCACATTTTGTTTTGATTGCGCGAGCGCCTTCTTTTGGTGATAGGTATTTATATGTATCAAATTCCAGATTAATATATTCGTATCCAGGCAAATTATCATATATATAATTGCCATTTTTATCTTTTTCACCGGTTTCACGTAACAAATTACCCCGCAAATCATATTCGCGAGTCCATACTTTACTATCGTGGGATAAATTCTGACTAATCATCGAAGACGGATATAATGACGAATAATCAACACATGCTACTGGATTGTCCATATACATCGAACATTTTGGAGGCAATACAATAGCACCTTCGTAACCATCACCACCACCGGATTTTTCCAAATCAGGCATCAAAGTATCTTTTTCACGGCATTTTTTGGCAACATAACTGGTTAATTTAATACCTTGTCCACGGAATATCAAGAAACTGATAGGAACACTGCATATACGGGACATTTCAACATATCCAGTGATTACATCGATTTTGTTCATTAAATGATGGACGAGGTTACAATCTTGAATACAGTATTTCGCAACGATAGCTCGGTCAGCCGAACTACCATTTGCTAAACGGAAAATGTCTTGCGGGGTGACATCATCCTTTGCCATACCCCATTTGATTGATTTAGAACGGTCAATCTCGTGATGCCCGTCTATACGTATAACGTTGTATTTATTCGTTTTTTCAACGCCTTTCACCATTTCGGTTACTTCACGATTTTTAACAATATCAATTACTTTGAATTTTTTTCCATCTTTATAATAATCCGATGTAAAACTGGTAAGTTCAATATGAATAAAATCGTCAATATGCAATCCTGACAAATTTTGACTATATAATTCCGTAATTTCTCCAAAAACGGGGTCCACTACACAATCGATTCGTTTCACATCATCACTGATGAATTGTCCGGCAACATCATCTAATTTATAAGATGGTAGATTGAAATCTCTGCGAAAGTATGTATACATATCAACCTGTAAACGTCCTGCCATTTTGAAATATCGCAAATCATATTCGCCGGTTGCCAATTGAATTTTGGTATTTTCAATGGAGAGTTGACAAGTATCCTTGTTTCGTTTAGCACACAAATCGCCAATTTTGCGCGATAACATGAGGAAATCTTCTTCGCAATGATTTTCTTCTGCACGACGAAACATGAATTCATAATCAAACCCAAATATATTGTATCCAATAATAATATCGGGATTTTCTTTTTGAATCAAATGCGTCCATTCTAATAATAAGTCTTTTTCGTTGGCCGCACTTTGAACGGTAATACCATTGATGTCATCGCAACTACCTAATACTAAACAATGATTGAAATATGGCTCTGGTTCACCGTATCGCATAAATGTACTGCCAATGAAAGTGACTTTATCACCTTCTAATGCGGGGAAGGATAGACAACGAAACATTTCATTTACATATTGAATTTTTTCGTCGCGTTCATATTCATCACTGATTAAGATATCGATAATTGTATTTTCTCTTTGAACTTTTTTCGATTTCTTTTTGAATTGTTTATTTTTATAATAAGAAGGAGTTTCTTCAACTTCATTACCACCGTCATCATCACTATCATCGCCTCCGGCGCCGGAGGCGCCACCATATTCATTTGCTTCTTTCATTTGTTCAAATAAAGATTCAATTGTATATGCATCATCTGCATTGGTCGTCATTTTTTTAGCATCGTTTATAGGGGTTTCAATAAATGATTGTATAAGTTTGGTTAAACGGTCTTTTGATGGTGCAAATTTCGGATACACTAAATCGACGTCATCAAATTTATCGAATCCAAATGCAGTCATAATCATTTTTTTGCAAAGTATTTGACTTCGGGCTACGTCAATTGACTGTGATTGAAATTGTAGGTTGAATATATCGACCATATTGGATGCCAATCGTTTGTATGTTTTTTTAGGAAGTGGGAAATCGCCGTGACTACTACTGGCTTCAATATCAAAACTACATATTTTGTATGGGACACGAGTTTCCTTATCATTCAATGGACGGACATTTGCCGATAAACATATGTATTCATATTTGCATGTAGTTGTTTTTACTGGGCATTTGGAAACTTTATTCAATGGTATAGCAATCCATCCAGATGGACTAATGTTATGAATGTGAAAATATCGTAATAGCGGAGGAATATTACTTTCATATAATTCAAGTGGAATGCCTTGGAATTCATAATTTTTAAATTTACGATATTCGCCACTATAATCGTACCAAAAGTTTTTTACTTTATTCATTGCAGTTGTATTTTTGAAAACAATCTGAACAAATTTGTTTTTTTTACCGGCAGAGAATCCGTATAATTTATGGTAATCCACGATTTTTGCAGATACAATGGAATCTTCATAATAAGCGCCGATTTTTCGTTTGATTTCGTTTAAAAGTAGATTCGCATTGCCCTGATTCCAATCATCGCCGACTTTTATGAAGAAGAATGGATTAAAATCGTTTACATACAAACAGAATGTTTCACCGCTTTCATTTACACCAAACATTTGAATGACGAATGTAGACGAATATTGTTTTTTATTGCCATTATCGCTGCCTTCGCTATCTGAATGTTCTTTCTCCGCGGTTTCATCGTATATATTGAAATCAATTAAACGGAATGATTTTAATATAGCTGGTTTTTTGCTGATTTTGGTTGCCATGATTGAATGATTTTGTTGGTTTGTTGGTTTGTTTATTATGCTGAATTGTATTTATTACGTTTTTACAATCAATTTTTTATTTTTTTTGTCGTTTTTAGTCATTATCATGCATTTTTGAACAATATTTTATCAACAGTAGTGCGAACATCGAATATACGATGTAAAAAAATGCCTAAAATAAACATACCTAGTAACAAAATCCAAAAATGTACGACATAACCGAAATATGTCAATAAAAGATAAATCATGTATACAACAACAATCGTGGCGCCTACATCTACAATAGCAATATTGAGAAACCGGTATTTATGTGACCCCGTACCCGGTTTTCCAAAAAAATCCTTGTATTTTTCTAATCCAAACATGTATATTATAGAAATATATATGTTTTTTGTTTGTTACTTCGTTTATCCTATTACTTCGTTTATCCTATTACTTCGTTTATCCTATTACTTCGTTTATCCTAAACACCATTTTTTCATAGCATCGTATGTTCTTTCTCCATTAAAATACGATAATTTTCCATTTTTGATTTTGAATACAGTAGGATAGCCGCCTTGTAAGGCAACCTTTGTAACTGATTTTTTCAAATATTTTTCATTAACAGCATTAACACCATCCGCTTCATTTTTTTGTTCAATATCTACAATTTCAAAAGAACCGCCTTTTGCTAAATCACGTTTCAAATTGTCCCAATCCTTTTGCATCATTTGACAATATCCACACCAATCAGCATATATCTTACCGACCACAGTTTTACTTCCACCCATAATTTTGCCATTTTTACCATTTTTACCATTTTTACCATTTTTAACAGTTTTATTTAATTTTTTTCGGTAACTTTTACTTTTATAAATCTTGGTTTTACGCATTATATATATTTTATTCGGAAAAGAAAATTCCCAGTATTATATATATTTATACAAACACATGAAAAAGCCAATATTAACAATATTTTTAATAATAGTATTTTTAGCAGGAATTTATGTATATGCAACAAACGGAATCGTTAAATCCCTAAAAATGACGGAAAATTTCGAAACAAACACAAATACTATATCATCATCATGTCCGAATGTATTGCTAAAAAAAGATAATGTATTGTTGTTATATAATACGCAAAAACCGGAAGTCGATGGAGTAAATCCTCTACCTTTTTATAATTTAGACGAATATATTAACTATTTAGAGATACAACGTAAAAAGGGATTTCGTTGTCCAGTATTATTTTTACAGAATGAAGTGAATACACAAGGTGAAGAAGTATATAGAATGCGTCCAAGTCCATTTGAATTAGAAGGAGGTGTTCCAGAACAAACCACTTTGTATCCAGGTTCCAATGAAGTCATCAAAGTTGCCGATTCTAGTCGCGACAATCCACCATATAATAAAGGAAATTATCCAGGTTTTGACCCACAAGGATTATATGTAGGAAGATATACAAATATTGACGAAGTACATTATTCTACTGAAAAAACCGAAACGAGTGACAATCCAATGGATTCCAATTGGGGTGGTGTATTGCATACACAAAAAGCAGTTGATTCTGGTAAATATGACGAGAACATTGTGAAAAAACCGCTATTATATACACCTAAAAATATTATCCCTGGATTATTTGGAGAACAATTGCCAAAAGACCAGCTGGAATAATCGATTTTTACACACCATCAGGTTTGCGTGTCAGTAAAAAACTTTGTATGTTTTGAATCGACGATTTGTTTATTTTACGCGTTTTTCCATTGTTTTCAATGACAATGTTCTCTAAACATCCTGGATTATTTTGTAATTCAGTTATTAAATGAAGAAATGATTCGAAGTGTTTCATTATCGCAATAGCAGTTACAGAACTAATCCCAGGTATTTGACATAAAATAATTTCACCGATATTTTCTGGGGTGACATTATCTTTCTTGACCTTTTTAACAACTGTACAATAATTATTTGGAGTAGATTGAGAACCTTGTTCTAAAATATTTACATTTTCGCCACTATTTTCGTTATTGTCAATGATAATGTTCTCAATTAGTCTATGTAAATAATATGGCGTTTTGCCCTTACTAAAATCGCGGTCGATTTTCTCTGCCATCCAAACAATGTTCTCGGCAGTTTCTTGAATAGAACACGTGCGTAAAACACTGAATCCTTTGAAAAAATTAAGGCTGGTTATTGCTGACAAAACAATTTTCTTTTCAATTAATGTACGCAATTGTGAGAACATACCTTCAATCATGTAAATTATGCTATGAGACGGATATCCGCTGGAATGCAATAATCGATAGGATTGTTCTTCGTATCTACCATCCTTTATACTTGAAAGTAAGTCGGATAATGATTTGCGTTCTACTAGTAAAACATCTTTATCTTCATCGGTTTTTATTAAAATATCGCCTAAATTGAGAACCTGTTTAGAAAGTTGGATAGAAGTAACATTTCCTTGTATAATTGAATGACATTTTTCGTATAATGCAGTTTCACGTTCATCGATGATGATTTTCATAACAATACAACAATACAATAGTGAAAGTGAAACTATTATATTGTTTTACACAATTAATTTATTGGTAGTGAATTCTTGGGTCAACACCTACACCACGAATGTTATTTCTGGTAAAACGCATGGTGGTCATCATTTTATTCAAATTGCAACATGTACCTCCGATTGGGTCAGTTGCATTAAGGAAAACACTGGTCCACCATCCACGTCCGACTTGTCCAGGGAAACCGGCTTTTTTGGAACCTCCTCCTTGATTTCTGTTTGCTGTACTACTATAGTTTCTTGCTCTACTTGCTGCGTTACTTAATCCCATATTGGTATATAATGTCTAAATATTTTATTTTTGAAAATCTAAAAATATATAAATTAAATTAATATAAAAAGATATTGGTTAATATAGTAACCACAACAATTGTTTTCATTCTATTTCATAAATAAAATGAACGCAAATACATGTGAATACCAATCATCTCATTTAGATGATGATATTATCATTGAAAAAAATCAAAATGGCGTAGAAACTTATATTTTTGATCCATACAATCCCCTAAATAAATTAATTAATGAAAATGAAATTCAATCCATTTTGAAAAATTACGGAATCAATACTCCAATCCATAACATAAATTTATATAAACGTGCATTTATTCATCGCTCATATATGAAGCGTCCGAATTTAGAAAATCTGCAAAATAATATTACAATCGTACAAAAACCGGAAGATTGTTTGCCACTTTATACGAAATCCAATGAACGTTTGGAATTTGTCGGCGATGGCGTATTAGAATGTATTACCAAATATTATTTATATCGCCGTTTCCCAAAGGAAAATGAAGGGTTTATGACAGAAAAGAAAATCGCGCTTGTAAAAAATGAATCCATCGGAAAAATGGCATTGGAAATGGGGTTGCATAAATGGTATGTATTATCAAAACATGCGGAATTGAAACAAACCCGTACAAATTTGAAAAAATTGGGATGTTTATTCGAATCCTTTTTAGGCGCAATGTTTTTAGATTTCAACAAGATATCAATCCATGATGATGATGGATGGTTTGGGAATTTGTTTGTAACTGGACCTGGGTTTCAAATGGTACAAATTTTTGTTGAAACTGTATTTGAGAAACATGTGGATTGGATAAATTTGATACGCAATGATGATAATTATAAGAATATTTTACAAGTGAAAATTCAAAAAGAATTCAAGGTGACTCCGCATTATATGGAAGTAGAAGACCATAATCAAGAAAATGGATATTATATGGGAGTTTATTTGTGTTTGGGACAACCGATTCATAATAAAAAACATAACGATTCTATTCCAATCACTCATTTTAGTTCATATGGAGATATACATCAATATATGTCGCAACATAATAAAATATTTGTATTTTTAGGGGAAGGCAAGCATAAGATTAAAAAGAAGGCGGAACAAATTGCATGTGACGAAGCAATCCGTCATTTACAATCATTTTAGATGAGACGAAGTAAAAAAATGCCAAAAAAGAAACAATGAATAATGTGAAAAAGAAATACAAAAATATACTATACTATAATATATAATATATTTTCAATGGAACAATTGTATTTAGAACAAATGATAGTGAAACCTATGCCAAAAAAACAGGTAGCTATAAATGTGAAAATGGGTGATGCGAAAAAAAAAGAAGAACCTGAAAAAAATCCTAGAAAACAGGTAGAAATTGTAGATAAACGAGATGAAATGAATATTAATATAGATATGGTATTGGATAGAATGAATAAACAAAATATATTTGATGTTCGTGTATTAGAACCACCTACAAAATCTGTTATTATGGGAGATGAAGTACGTATTATCAGAAAACCCGAAAAACAAACGCAAAAACTGGTGATTGGTGAAGACGTAGAACCAGAACCTGAATCTGAAAAAGAAGAAAAAGAAAAAGAAGAACCAGAACCAGAACCAGAACCAGAACCAGAACCAGAACCAGAAAAAGAACCAGAAAAAGAACCAGAACCAGAACCTGAAAAAGAAGAACCAGTAAAAGGAGAAAAGAAAGAAAGAAAGAAACGTGCATTAAAAACACCCAAAGTGAAAAGAACGATTGATACTGAAATAACCGAAGAAATCAAGAATTTCAAAATGGGCACTCATACAATCGAAGAACGATTACCAAAACCAGAAAAAATAATTGTGAAAACATCATCATATTACATGAACAATCGCCGTATATTTATCCAAAAATTACGAGAAATGTTCAAAGATTATACAAAAGAATTAGACTCTACAAAAGAATCGATTTCTTGTTCTAAATCAAACAACAGTGAATTTGGTTTAATGACTCATCAAAAAATAGTAAGAGATTACTTGAATTTATACTCACCTTACCGTGGATTACTCATATATCATGGATTGGGTGCGGGAAAATGTATGAAAAAAGGCACACCAATTATCATGTCAAATGGAGAAATCAAATTAGTCGAAAATATTGAAGTAGGAGATTTATTAATGGGAGATGATTCAAAACCAAGAACCGTTTTATCATTGGCACGTGGAAGAGATAAGATGTATGAAATTATTCCTGTAAAAGGTGAGAAATACACAGTAAACCAAGAACATATTTTGTGTTTACGTGCATCCGGATTTCCAAGAGTAACATATAAAAATTACACGGCGAATACAAGTTACAATATTGAATGGATAGAAAATAACAAATTTTGTTCAAAAACATTTACATTTAACAAAACCAATGAATTAGAAATGAAATCAAATGCAGAAATGTTTTTTGAAAAAATCCAAAATAATCCACAAACAAGTGATAATGTATATGAAATTGCAGTAAAAGATTATTTAAATTTGCCTAAATCAAAGAAAGCAATTTTTAAAGGATATAAGGTTCCAATCGAATTTCCTGAAAAAGAATTGCCAATAGACCCATATATGATTGGATATTGGTTGGGTGACGGTTCAAGTGATAATGCGGCATTAACAAGTCAAGATTCGACTGTTTTATATTATTTTGCAAATAATCTTCCAAAATACGGTTTATCATTAAATTATCATGATGGGTATACATATGGTATAACCGGAAATGGTAAATACCATAATAATGTCTTTATCAACACATTGAAAAGTTTAAATCTATTTTCCAATAAACATATTCCAATGATTTATAAATGCAATTCAAGAGAAAACCGATTGAAATTATTAGCAGGGTTATTGGATAGTGATGGATGTTTATGTAAAAATGGCGGATTTGAATTTACGCAAAAAAATGAAAAATTAATGGATGATGTCATATATTTGGCAAG
>Ga0214917_10001072_pt1 | contig 35769 bp, 33 predicted proteins | sample LL_1208_BB_MetaG_FD_177983 | JGI IMG/M metagenome (GOLD analysis project Ga0214917, IMG submission 177983) | Freshwater microbial communities from Lake Lanier, Atlanta, Georgia, United States - LL_1208_BB | ecosystem: Environmental > Aquatic > Freshwater > Lake | place: USA: Georgia | collected... | reverse complement strand
TTGTTTTTTTGCAGGCTCTCCGTTTCCGAAAATATCTCTAATAAGGCGCCTGATTTCTGCTCTCGTGAATTCAGATTTTCTGCGACCTGTTTTCACTATTATCTCTTTGTTAGCTCTCATCTTTTCTGTTTGTAACACTAATTTAATTTTAAATCTCTGCTAATGCAAGTGTTTCGTTTAATTTTTTTATAGTTCGACGCGACTCTTAAGGTCTTTCACCTAAGCGCATCAGTAATCACCTTATTACTGGCATCTCATTCCACTTAGTAGTATAGCGCGGCGAGCGATATTCCTGTTTCATTTTCCATCCTCGATTGGTGCCTGCCGCTGCGAAACGTAAAATGCTATCATGCTGCGGTTCGTGCGCTGGAGGTAAACTAAAGTTGATATTGTCAATCGCGAGCATCAGGGGTAAACGGTCATCGTCGGCAGAAGCGCTATCTATAAATAAGGAGCCTTGTCTCGCTGCTTCAGGAACAATGTCGCTGAGGATAACGCCTGCTTTTTTGTACGCAGGTCCCTTTTTGTAAATCGATGCAACTAATTCTGTTGCTACTCGAATCAATATACTAGAGTCTGAGCTGGGTTTGTCTAAGTGTCGATGATTGTCATAGGCCATGCCGTGTCGCTCACCCTCACGGTGCTCAATGATAAATACATGAATATGACCTGCGGCACTAAATTGCCGACGCAGTTTTTCTGCGGCGCGCGCGGTGTAAGTAGCGATGGCTTCTTTGATTTCAGATAACTCAACTACGCGACGACCAAACATACGTGTAGTGGCAATCATTTTTTTTTGCACGCGTTCTTCTTCCATCATTCGCGAAGGAATACCACGTAGCTCACGTACGAGTCTTGTACCTACTACACCACCTAGGTATTTATTGGCAAAAGATTCGCTGACCTGTGCGAGTTGCCAGCCGTCATAGATGCTCCATTTTTCATGAAGTTGTTTAGCATAGCGACGACCAATCCCCCAAAGATCAGATACGGCTGTGCGACGTAGGGCTTTTTCAATAGCCGGCCCTTCGGATAGTACCATTACGCAATTAGTAGCCGCTTTATTTTTTTTAGCAAGACGATTGGCGAGTTTAGCAAGGGTGCGTGTAGGCGCTACGCCAATGGAAACGCGGATGCCGGTCCACTCTTCTACTGTTTTGCGAATGGATAATGCTAGTGCGTCTAATTCTTTTTGATTCGGTGCATCGAGTTCTAAAAAGGCTTCATCTACCGAATAGACTTCTACCCGTTCTTTCCCTAGCAGAATGCGAAGTGTTTCCATGACGCGCCAACTTAAATCACCATAGAGGGCATAGTTAGAAGAAAAAACAGCAATGCCTTTTTCTCGAATTAACGAGCGTACTTCAAAAAGGGGTACACCCATAGCAACACCTAATTGCTTGGCTTCATCACTTCGGGAAATCACGCAGCCGTCATTATTGCTAAGCACCACTACTGGTCTCTTTTCAAACTTGGGTTGAAAGAGTCGTTCGCAGGAGCAGTAAAAATTATTGCAATCGACGATGGCTTTCATAACTACTACTAACCTTGAGGATGTATGGTATAGGTTACCACGCCCCACACGGTAAAATCATTAAACTCCGCTAGGTTGATCGCTTTGTACCTACTATTCTCCGGAATTAAAAAAGCAGAAGAAAAATTTTTATGAAAGCGTCGTACGAGTAACTCGCCATTTAACACTGCCACAATTACTCTTCCATTCGCTAAGGGCACGGAGCGATCTACTATTAATACATCACCATCAAAAATGCCGGCTTCTTTCATGGCATCTCCTTTCATGCGGAAGAAATAGGTAGCCGGTTTATTGCGGATCAACTCTTCGTTAAGATCGATACCGCGCTCCATGTAATCATCTGCTGCTGCTCCAAAGCCCGTGGCATTGGCACTGCGCACTTGTTGTTGGGTGAAGCTCTTGCTCCCCCGGTAGGCCGCCTGGCCTGTAGCATTCTTACTATCCATTCTAAATTGATTTGAATCATAAAGCTAAAATATTTAGTTATAAAATACTAAAATAATTAGTCAATTCTTATTCCACAACCCCTCCACCCAAGATTTAAAAATTTATTACCTTACTTATCTAAATCCATTGCTTTGAACCAACGCTTTTACTCCCTCGATGTTTTCCGTGGGGCTACTGTTTGTTTGATGATTTTAGTGAACAACCCCGGCACCTGGGCTCATATTTATGCCCCCTTGAAACATGCTCCCTGGCATGGTCTTACTCCCACCGATTTGGTATTTCCGTTTTTCTTGTTTGCCGTGGGGAACGCGCTATCTTTTGTGATGCCAAAGTTGGAAGCAGCGGGACCAGCCACTTTTTGGAAAAAAGTGTTGAAACGCACTGCCCTTATTTTTTTGATTGGACTTTTTCTAAACTGGTGGCCTTTTGTAAAAGCAGATGATTATAGTTTCAAGGTTTTTGAAAATGTTCGCATTATGGGAGTGTTGCAACGCATTGCCCTGGCTTATTTTTTTGCAGCTGTGATTGCATATTATTTTAAAGGAGTTAAGTCCTTTTATGTGGCTATGCTTTTATTGTTAGGATATTGGGCTCTTTGTTTAGTTGGTAATCCTGTTGACCCCTATAGTTTGGAAGGCTGGTTTGGAACAGCAATAGATAAGGCGCTTTTAGGCGTGACTCATCTCTACAAAGGAGAGGGTAAACCCTTTGATCCTGAAGGACTTATGAGTACAATGCCTGCAATTGCACAAGTACTATTGGGTTATTTGGTGGGTAACCATATCAAAGAAAAAGGGTCAACAAATGAAAGTGTACCATTTATGCTGAATGGATTGTTTATCGCCGCCATTGCCCTACTTGTAACCGGATTTTGTTGGGATATGGTAATGCCCATTAACAAAAAGATTTGGACCAGTTCTTATGTGGTTTATACAACGGGGTTGGCAATACTTACCCTAGCCACCATGATCTATTTTATTGAAATAAAAGGAGTTAAGTCAAAAATCAGTTCTTTTTTTGATGTATTTGGCAAAAATGCTCTTTTTGTTTTTGCCCTGAGTGCGTTCTTACCCAAAGGGTTGGCCCTACTCAAAATTGAAAAAGGAGTTACGCCATGGAACTGGCTTTACAAGAAAGTGCTGATCCACGTACCCGGTCTTCCTGAAAACGGCTCATTGCTTTATGCAATCTGCGTCATCACGGTTATGTGGTTTATCTGCTGGGTGCTGGATCGTAAGAGAATCTATATCAAAGTTTAAGAGTTATCAGTTAGTTAAATACTTACTTATAATTACTTATTAAATTATTTTACCTACAAAAAGGTAACTGATTCATTTTCTTGAATTTTTGTCTCCTTTTGAGTCACATCAAACAGGTAATTACCTATTTTTGAAGAGTACAATTAAGTGTCAGCAACCGCTGCTAGCCAGTCTGCAAAAAATTATGCTTGTGACTGAGGTGGCGAAGCTTTGCAAACAATAGTAACAAATGGCAAAATGGTTCGCCATATATACCAAGCCCCGATGGGAAAAAAAAGTCAACCAATTATTGACTGATAAAGGTGTAGAATGCTATTGCCCACTTAACAAAGTCAAACGCAAGTGGAGTGATCGTACTAAAACAGTTGAAGAGCCTCTATTTAAGTCCTATGTGTTTGTTAAAGTATCAGAAGAGGAACGAACGAAAGTGCGTTTAACAAACGGAGTGGTGAACTTTGTATATTGGAATGGTAAACCAGCCGTTGTTCGTGAAAAAGAGATACAGGTCATCAAGCTTTTTTTGGATGAACATGAAAATGTACAAGTAAGACCGATGGATTTATCAGTACAACAGCGTGTTTTAATTACCAGCGGAACTTTTATGGATCGAACTGCAACGGTGTTAGATGTAAGAAAGAAAGAGGTAAAAGTTTCCATAGATAGTTTAGGTTACGAGCTTGTTGCGCTCATCGATAAAAATAAAATCACACTTTTAGAAGATGTCTTTTAAATCAACGATACTCATTACCGGAGGTGCGGGTTTTATTGGCTCGCATGTGGTACGACGTTTTGTAAATAACTATCCCGATTGTCGAATTGTCAATTTGGATGCACTTACCTATGCGGGTAATCTCGAGAATCTAAGAGATATAGAAGCAAAGCCTAATACTATTTTTGAAAAGGTGAACATTCTCGACACTGCAGCATTAGAAAGAGTCTTCACTAACTATCAACCCGATGGGGTTATCCATTTGGCCGCAGAAAGTCATGTAGATCGTTCTATTGATTCTCCCTTAGATTTTGTGTACACCAATGTAATCGGTACTGTCAACTTATTGAATACTGCCAAAAAACAGTGGGCAGGGCAATATGAAGGCAAAAAATTCTACCATGTATCTACCGATGAGGTATATGGTGCCTTAGGAGAGACTGGCTTCTTTACCGAAGAAACTAAATACGATCCACACTCTCCGTACAGTGCTTCCAAAGCTTCGAGTGATCATTTTGTAAGGGCTTATCATGATACTTATGGTTTGCCTATTGTAGTGAGCAATTGCTCTAATAACTACGGCCCTAATCATTTTCCGGAAAAATTGATCCCGCTTTTTATCAATAATATCATCAAAAAAAAGCCACTTCCGGTTTACGGAGATGGACAATACACTCGTGACTGGTTATTTGTGAAAGATCATGCCAGTGCTATCGATCTGGTATATCATCAAGGTAAGAATGGTGACACGTACAATATCGGTGGCTTTAACGAATGGAAGAACATTGACTTGGTAAAACTGCTTTGTAAGCAAATGGATCAAAAGTTAGGTAATGCCCCTGGTACTAGTGAGCAGTTGATCACCTATGTGAAAGACCGCCCGGGACATGACCGCCGCTATGCGATTGATGCTACTAAGATTAATAAAGAACTAGGCTGGAAACCTTCCGTTACTTTTGAAGAAGGACTCCAGCAAACTATTGATTGGTATTTTGACAATGAAGAATGGCTCAAGCATGTGACCTCTGGTGCTTATCAGCATTATTACGAGAACATGTATGCGGATCGTTAATTCAAGCAATACAAAATGAAAGGAATTATACTAGCCGGCGGATCTGGCACACGACTTTATCCTATCACCAAGGCTATCAGTAAACAATTAATGCCCATTTATGATAAGCCGATGATCTATTATCCGCTCAGCACCTTGATGCTGGCTGGGATCAAAGAGATTTTGATTATTACGACGCCTGAGGATAACGCGCAATTCAAACGCTTATTAGGAGATGGCTCACAAGTAGGTTGTCGTTTTGAATATGCGATACAGGAAGTGCCTAACGGATTAGCACAGGCATTTGTAATTGGAGAAAATTTTATCGGGAATGACAAGGTAGCCCTCGTGCTCGGCGATAATATTTTTTATGGGTATGGTTTAGGCCGACAACTCAAAACGTTGAATGAGGTGGAAGGTGGTTATGTATTTGCCTATCAGGTATCGGATCCGGAACGTTATGGGGTGGTGGAATTTGATGCTAAAAATAGGGCTATCAGTATTGAAGAAAAACCAATAAAACCCAAATCAAACTACGCGGTTCCAGGGCTTTATTTTTATGATAACGAAGTGGTGAAAATTGCCAAGGAACTTAAACCTTCGGCAAGAGGGGAATATGAGATCACGGATGTGAATAAAGTGTATTTAGAAAAAAAGAAACTGCAGGTAGCTGTGCTGGATAGTGGTACTGCTTGGTTAGATACCGGCACTTTTGATTCCTTAAGTGATGCTTCTGAGTTTGTGCGTGTAATTGAGAAACGACAGGGTACTAAAATTGGTTGTATTGAAGAGATTGCTTACCGGAATGGTTTTATTACTAAAGAGCAGTTGTTACAACAAGCTGAAGAACTAAAGAAAAGTGGATACGGCGATTATTTAAAAAGTGTAGCGGAAGAAAAACGATAGATGAAAATTGCAGTAATTGGTACGGGGTATGTAGGTTTAGTAACAGGCACCTGTTTTGCAGAAACAGGTAATAAGGTCGTTTGTGTAGATATAGACCAAGCGAAAGTTGATAAACTTTCGCTTGGTAAAATTACTATTTACGAACCAGGGCTTGAGAAATTATTTTTACGCAATATCAAAGAAGAACGACTTCGCTTCACCACTGATCTAGCATCCGTTGTTAATGAGGTTGAAATGATCTTTTTAGCACTTCCCACCCCACCGGGAGCGGATGGCGCTGCGGATCTCAAATATGTATTAGGAGTGGCTGAAGAATTAGGGAAATTGCTCACTTCCTATAAAGTAATTGTCAATAAAAGCACCGTGCCGGTAGGAACTGCTGATAAAGTGAGAGCGGCCATTGCCAAAAACTACAAAGGAGAATTTGATGTAGTAAGTAATCCTGAGTTTTTACGTGAAGGAGTAGCGGTGGATGATTTTATGAAACCCGACCGCGTAGTAATTGGCACAAACTCTGAACGCGCGCGTAATTTGATGAGTGAGTTGTATGCTCCCTTTGTTCGGCAGGGTAATCCAGTTTTATTTATGGACGAACGATCTTCGGAGCTAACTAAATATGCGGCCAATAGCTTTTTAGCCATGAAGATCTCTTTTATGAATGAGATTGCGCAGCTTTGCGAACGGATGGGTGCGGATGTGGATATGGTGCGCAGAGGCATCGGCTCTGACGAAAGAATCGGTAAACGATTTTTGTTTTCGGGCATCGGATATGGGGGGTCCTGCTTTCCTAAAGATGTACAAGCCTTGATCCAATCGGCGGATGCTATTGAGTATGATTTTAAGATCTTAAAAGCCGTTGAAAAAGTAAATGCGAGTCAAAAGATTCACTTAGTACAAAAAATAAAAGAGCATTACAAAGGGAATTTAAAAGGTAAACGATTTGCGTTATGGGGATTGGCCTTTAAACCCAATACCGATGACATACGGGAGGCTCCTGCTCTCTCCATCATTAGTGTCTTACTAAAAGAAGGTGCTAGCATTTGTGCTTATGACCCGGAAGCTATGCCCAATGTGAAAAGTCAATTAGGCGATAGCATTGATTATGCCACCAGTCAATATAACGCTTTAGAAGGTGCTGATGCATTACTGATTGCCACCGAGTGGAGTGAATTTAGGACCCCCGATTTTGAGCGGATGTCAACACTACTCCCTTCTAAACTCATTTTTGACGGAAGAAATTTATTTGAGGTGGCTAAGATGAAGCAATTGGGATATCAATACATAAGTATTGGAAGACCTGTTGATCTAACATGAATAAAAAACGCGTATTAATCACCGGCGCTGCCGGATTTTTGGGATCGCATCTTTGCGATCGATTTATTCAAGAGGGTTATGAGGTCATCGGGATGGATAATCTATCTACGGGTAGTTTATCCAATATTGAGCATCTATTTCCTTTACCGGAGTTTAGCTTTTATCATCACGACGTTAGCAAGTTCATCCATGTACCCGGGCCGCTGGATTATATTTTACATTTTGCTTCTCCTGCCAGCCCAATCGACTATTTACAACTACCCATTCAAACCCTGAAAGTGGGGTCTTTGGGTACACATAATTGTTTGGGACTCGCCAAGGCTAAAAGTGCCAGAATATTGGTGGCCAGTACGAGTGAGGTGTATGGAGATCCGTTGGTTCATCCGCAGCATGAAGATTATTGGGGCAATGTAAACCCAGTAGGTCCACGTGGGGTATATGATGAAGCCAAGCGATTTCAAGAAGCTATTACCATGGCCTATCATAATTTTCATGGGCTGGAAACACGCATAGTAAGAATTTTTAATACTTATGGTCCGCGCATGCGTTTAAATGATGGGCGTGCCTTGCCTGCTTTTATAGGCCAAGCGATGCGTGGTGCAAACCTGACGGTTTTTGGAGATGGCTCCCAAACCCGGAGTTTTTGCTATGTTTCTGACCTGGTGGAGGGGATTTATCGCTTATTGCTAAGCGAAGAGAGCCGACCGGTGAATATTGGTAACCCCCATGAAATCAGCCTTTTAGACTTTGCTAAAGAGATAATTTCGCTATGTGGAACTGATTCGAAAATTGAGTTTAAACCCCTTCCGCAAGATGATCCTCAGCAACGCCAACCCGATATTAGCCGCGCAAAGGCCGTGTTGGGTTGGGAACCGGTGGTTTCTCGACAAGAAGGGCTTGCTTTAACCTATACCTATTTTAAAAACCAGTTGGCGGATTCAATTCAATGAGTATATTTGCTACTCATTATTGAGTCAGTTTTCTGCTTCTACTTGTGACTGACTGTGGCTTTGCCGTCTTTATATTCTCCTCCTTTGATTGATCAGTTATTTTCCGGTAAAATCCGTTTAAAACTACTGGCCCGTTTGTTATTAAACCCCGGCAGCCAGGTGTATTTACGCCAATTAGAGCGTGATTTACAAGTAAGTTCCAATACGGTACGCTTGGAGCTGAATAAGCTTTCTGAAATGAAGCTGATCAATGTAGTGGAAACGAAAGAAAGCAAGATTAAAAAATATATTGCAAATACGGTACACCCTCTTTATTCTAATTTACGATCTATTATTCTAAAATATGTTGGTGTTGATCAATTAATTGAAGAGATCTTTTATAAACTGGGAGAGATCGAAGAAGTGTTTTTAACGGGGGAGTTCGCCAATGGAATAGAAACTCCTTTCATTGATTTAGTCTTGGTAGGGGACATAGATCGAAATTATTTAAATAAACTAGTAGAAAGAGCCGAGAAACTACTGAAAAAAAAAATAAGAATAGCAATTTATTCTAAAGATGAATTTAATCCATCACTTTTAGAAAATATTCAGCATGTTTCTATTTTTAATGGGGGCTAAATCCTAAAATTGAGTAGTGTGGTCCAGACAGGCCTGGCGTTTTCGTGAGTAATTGTAAATCAATAAATCATTGATTTGTGGCATTAAATAAATTTATTTTTTTTAACTAAACGATAAAAAAGAAAGAGAAATTAAGGTATTGGTATACATTTCGGCGCTAAATAAATATTAAACTTTTATATGAATTTAAGGGAGAAAAAAATAGCAATAATCGGATTAGGTTACGTTGGATTACCCTTGGCTATTGAATTTGGTAAGAAATTTAAAGTATTGGGTTTTGATATCAATCATTCTAGAATTGAAGAGCTTAAGCTTCTTAAAGACAGCACTAACGAAGCAGATCTTGTTGGAATGAAAAGTGCAATGGAATTAGCAAAATCTAATGTTGATCTTGGATTAAGTTTTTCTGCAAGTGTGGAGGACTTAAAAAATTACAATGTGTTTATTGTAACTGTACCAACGCCTATTGATCAATTTAAAGCGCCTGATTTAACTCCATTATTAAAGGCTTCAGAGATGTTAGGTAAAGTCATCAAAAAAGATGATATTGTTATTTATGAATCTACTGTTTACCCAGGTTGTACCGAGGAAGATTGTGTTCCAGTATTAGAAAAATATTCTGGTTTAAAATTCAATCAAGATTTTTATTGTGGCTATTCACCAGAAAGAATTAACCCAGGTGATAAAATAAATACATTAACCAAAATTAAAAAAGTAACCTCGGGGTCAACTCCAGAGATTGCAAAAGTTGTTGATCTTTTATATAATAAAATCATTGAGGCAGGGACACATCAAGCTCCTAGTATCAAAGTTGCAGAGGCATCTAAAGCTATAGAAAATGCTCAACGAGATGTGAATATTTCATTTGTAAACGAATTGGCTTTGATTTTTGATCGAATGGGCATTGACACAAATGATGTGTTAGATGCAGCAGGAACTAAATGGAATTTTTTAAAGTACAAGCCAGGATTAGTTGGTGGACATTGCATTGGCGTGGACCCCTATTACTTAGCACACAAAGCTCAAAGCCTTGGCTATCATCCACAGGTAATTTTATCAGGACGCAGGGTCAATGATAATGTTGGCGTTTTTATTGCGAACAAACTGGTGAAAATAATGATTAATAAACGAGTCCAGATAAAAGAATCTTATGTACTTATTCTTGGTGCTGCATTCAAAGAAAACTGTCCAGATTTTAGAAATACAAAAGTTATAGATATATATAATGAACTAACAAATTATCATATAAATGTAGATATCTATGATCCAATTGTTGATTCACACGATTTTAAACGCGAATTTGAAATCGAATTAATTGATCAGATAGATTACGAAAAATATAATTCCTTTGTTATAGCTGTTTCACATGATGAATTTCTTAAAATAGATTATAGAAAAATTAAGGAAGACAATAAGATAATTTTTGATGTCAAATCTTTGATTAATAGAAATCTGGTTGATGCGAGACTGTAAAAAATAAACTTATGTTAATTACAATTACAAAAATTTATGCCTTTTTTTACTTATTCATTAGGTCTTTTTTTTCAATAAATATTCCAGGTTTGGGTTTTTTTTTAAGGAGGATAAAAAAAGATTTCATTCTTGAGTTTAGAGGCAATAAAATGTTTTTTAATCATAAGGTCGCATCTAGTTATGGCCTACATATAATAGGCTTACCCCAGGAAAAAGAAACTCATTTATTTCTTGATTTTTTATTTGATTCTTTGAAAGAAAAATTTAGTTTTGTTGATGTCGGTGCAAATGTTGGTGCTTTTTTAATTCATGCGTCATCAAATAAGAATGCCATTTTATATGGCTTTGAGCCATTTAAAGAATGTATACTAGCAATTGAGAATAGTCTCAAGATCAACGGTGTAAATGATTATCATCTATTTAATAATTTAGTTGGCGATAAGGATGAATATGTTTATTTTAACACTTCTATTGATGCAGAGGGTGCTTCAGTTTATAATAATTCCAATTTACAAAGTGCTCAATTAGTAACACAAATTAAACTTGATTCATTACTTATAAACATTGAAAGTCCCTCAATTTGGTTAATTGATGTTGAGGGTTACGAGCCAAAAGTATTAGAAGGTGGGAAAAACTTAATTAAAAAACTTAAACCTCTAATAATATTTGAGTATAATAAAGAGGTTTCAAAAAAGCATTTTTCAATTACAGATATTCAAGAATTGTTGGGTAACGAATATAAAATATATAGGTTGAATTATCAAGGTAATTTAGATGCCGATGTTGAAAATGCCTGGAATTGTGTTGCAATACCGAACAATACGTTTTTTTCAGAGTTACTTGAAAAAAAAATTCATTAAGCGGTTTACTACTAATCTGAATTTTTAATACTAAAATATTTATTTCAGCTAAAGCATGATAGGCAAATTCATTCAAAGAATTTTAGATACGGGCTTATTTAATTTAAAAAATATCTTTAGCTTTACTATTATTAGGCTACTTAATATCTTTTTCCCTTTAATAACCTATAAACACGTATTAAGTAAAGTTGGTTTAAATGAGTTTGGATTATTTGCCTCTGTTAATGCAGTAATTATTTTTTATGCAATATTCACTAATTATGGTTTTGAATTAACGGGTCCTATTGAAATAAGCTTTCAAAAGTCAAGAAATGACTCATTGTTAATTAATAAAGTAGCTAGCCAAATACTTTCAATTAAAAGTGCAATAACATTTTTTGCTTTCTTATCAATATTTCCAATCGCATATTATTTGGAATTTAATGTTGCTCTAATTGTTTTTGCATTTCAGCAAATTATTTATGAAACATTTTCCTTAAATTTTTTATTTCAAGGACTTAATCAATTAAATATTTTAATCAAAGTCAATCTAATATCTAGATTTATTTCAACTTTACTATGTGTTTATTTTATTAATGATTCGACTGATATAATCATGTATCCTTTATATTTAGGAATAGGTAACGCCGTTGCTCTTGCATTTTCCTATTTTATTGCATTTAGACGACTTAATTTTTGCTTTGTCAAGTTCTCAAAAGATGAATTACAAATCTTTTTTGCAAAAAGTAGTAAATTATATTTGGGTAATTTGTTGGGTAAGTTATATCAAAATGGAACAAGGTTTTTTTTCTCTTTATTTCTTGGTCCAATTGCCGCTGCCTGCTATGATGTTGCTGATAAATTATTGAATTTAGTTTCTGTGCCTTTGGCTATAATCAATGACTCTATTCTATCAAAAGCGGGGTCTGCTTTATTTGCGTTTGAAAAAAAGAATAAGTCAATTTTAATACTATTTATTTTTAGTTTATCACTGGTATTGCCGCTTGTATTAACTGGAGATTTTTTTATAGGGTTGTTTCAGAAATCAGAAATTTATATAACGAAGGAAATTTTAGTTATTCTTTCTATTTCTATTTTATTTGGAACTATTAGTAATTATATAAAAATATTTCATTTCGTTAACTTAGGGAAATTGAAATTTATTAACGCCTATATTTTTTTTGGCGCACTATTTTATTTTTCTCTTGTTTTTTTATTTAAATTAATTGGTGTTTATAATCATTTTAGTGGAGTTGTCGTTTTTTTACTATCTGAAATTTTAATATGTGGGATGTTTTTTTATCGTTATTATAGGGATTCAATTTCTGAAAAAATCGCTTAAGTGAATATTTCCAATTATAGAGTAATTAATATTGTACTTATATTTTTTTTAATCGGTTACATTCTACCGCTTTTCTTGTATCATATTAATTTTTTGCAATTTGGTTTTTTTGTAGATACATATTTCGAATTTATTCATAAAGATCACAGTTTTAACTTTGTCGACAGTAATTTAAAATATTTATTTGTTTGTTTAGCTGCAGTTTTGGGTATTTACAGTGTTTCATTCTATAAAATAAGGGAGCCTTATCGAATTTCTCGAATAAAGGTGCTAAAGGAAAGATCGTTAGTCTATATAGATTATTTAATACTGGTAATGTTGTCCGTAACTGGTTTTATTAGAATTTATTACACAATTGGGCATTCTCAATTTCAAAGTACTCTTCAATACTCAGGTGTAATACATTATTTTTCAACATCATTTCTTTATTTAATTTTTCTTTATCGTTGCGTTTATAATTTAAAAAAAATTTATTTTTTTCTTGGGGCATCTATAATTTTTATCACTGAAAGTTTGTTGCTATGGCGTGGTTTTGCTTTAACATTGGCGATATTATTTATTTTGATATTTTGGAAATCTATCAGCAAAAGTCTTTTATTAATTCTTTTTGTTTTGCTTTTTATTTTATATTCAGCTTTATCTAATTTTAGAAACACTTCTGTCAATTCCGATAGTAGTGTTTCGTCTGGTATTTCAACGATTACAACAGTTTTAAATCGTTTTCAAGGGTTTACGCGTGCATTTATTGTAGTAAATTCTGATATGAGGTATGATTTTTCTAATAACGATGCCGCTATTCGACAAATTGATACTATTATTTGGGGCTTAAATCCAGATATAAAAAACAGTATAGGCGGTGCTTCACTAGGACTGTCTTTTTTTTATGGCGGCATTATATCCGTATTTTTTTATTTTCATTTAGTCACATTAATGTTTATAATTTTAAATTCTTTTTCTAAAAATAGCATAGTTTTTAAGTCAATATTTTATTTTGTTTTTGCTCAAATTAATATTATTTTGATTGAAGGTGTTAGCTTAATTTATTTTTTTGTTTTATTGTTAAGTTGCTTTTTTTTATTTTCTTTTCATGCTTTTTTTTCAAAACGAAGAATTTTGAACTTATGATTTATTTTATAAAAATATTTAAATTAAAACGACATGAATAAACGTGTAAAAGTAATATTCCCTGCTTCGATGAAAAATGTCGGTCTTTTGTTTCATTTTACTAATTTAACTATAGAATTAGCTAGGGTATTTAGAAATACTAATTATTCATTTTTGATGATATCTGAAAAAAATGAACAAAATATTGGGTTATGGGATAAAGTAAGGGAGAACTTATTGGATTCAGAATATGCTATTTTCGATAATTATCAAAAATTTGACTCTGTATACAAAAAGTATTTAGGTTCTAGTCACTACGATCATGTAATTATTTTAACACAAGGGATTATGCAGTTCTTCCGTTGTATTCCTTATAAACTGAAGTATAAAAATAAGCTTATTCTTTACACGCGTTTAAACTCTTTTAAGCATGGCTCAGTGCTCAGAAGACCCCTCACTTATTTTCTATCCTATATCTTTGGAATTTTTTCAGATATTGTAAATTTTCAATGCAATTATACATTTTCAATTTTTGTAAATAGTAAGTTCATAATCAATCGCGGTAAAGCTGTAACTATACCTTTGGGATTAAGTGATGATTGTGTTGTTGAGCCAACTGATAATTTTCTCAGAACTATTTTTGAGCCCAAAACTTCATTTAAAATTGTATATTTAGCCCAACTCCATAAGCATAAAAATCACAAACAAATAATCTATAATATTGGTGGTTTATTGAGAGCTAATCCGAGTGTGAAATTATTTTTCTTAGGTAGGGGATTAGAGATGGATTCCTTAAGATTACTTGTTAATCGTCTTGGATTAAGTGAACAAATTATATTTTTAGGTCGAGTTGAACGTGCATTAATTCCTTGGATTTTGCAAAGAGCAGATTTGGCTTTTGCTTTATCGAATGTTGAAACATTTGGTCATGTTATTCTAGAGCCTCTTTATTATAATGTCCCAGTAATATCGAAAGATGTCGGCATTGCAAGTGATATTATTATGGACTTTAACAATGGATTTATTATACGACATCCAAAATTAAAAGGTCTTGAAGATATTGTAGGGCATTTTATTCATAGAAAGTATAAAATTACTAATAATGGTTATCGGCAATACTCTTGGCAAGAAATTGCAAAGTCGTATTACAATCTTTTTGATAAAGTTATTCTTGAGAAATCCAGATTGTGAAAAAAGAAATTCTAATAATTACTCCTGACTTTCCTTATCCTCCATATGACGGTGTCAAAATACCCGTATGGAATCGCATATTATATCTTAGCCAATATTTTAAATTAGATGTTATTTTTTCCTCGATGCAAGCAAATTATTTTGATGCTGATAAAGCGGGTATTTTTAACTTAACTGATGTCAACTTTTCACAATTATACATATTTGAAAAAACTAATTATGTAATTCGTTTTTTCAAGTTTATTACTACTAAAAAGCCGTTTTTCTCAACGAGAAGATTAAATCGGTTTTCTATTATTGAACTCAATCGCAGAATTAAGAATTCCAATTATTCATTTATAATTGTAGACACAGAGCTATATGCTCAAATTATTGATTTTATTGACACCAAAGCAATTTGTATCATTAGTCCCAATGACTCAATTTCTTTATCATATTTTGACGAATTGAGGTTTGATATTCATAAAAACGTTCTAAAAAATATTTTTGTTTATTTTAATTATTCGAGATCAAAAAAATATGAATCAAATTACTATGAAAAATTTGATTATTGTCAGTTAGTGTCAAAAGTTGATGCTACATTTTTAAAAGGAGTTAATAAGAATATCAATACAATTGTGTTCCCCATTGGAGTATCAAAGAGAATTCAAAAAACTTGTGCAGGTGATTTCAATAATACGAAGTCTATTTTAATAGTTGGGCGTTTGGCTGGGGGGAACTTAGTTTATGTTAGAAACTTTATTGAGTCTATATGGATTAACTTAAGCAAAAAATATCCTAACTATAATTTGGTGCTTGTTAGTCGGATTATTCCGAATTACTTCCTAGATGAAATATCAAAATTTAATGTAATTGTTCTGGATAATATAAGTGATAAAGAACTGGAAAATCTTTATTACAGTGTAGAATTTGTTATTTCGCCAGTAAAAAAAACTACAGGTATGTTAAACAAAATAGTGGAGGCAATGAGTTTTGGTAAAACTGTATTAGGCTTTAATGCTTCTTTTAAGTCTTTAGAGGGCGCTAATAATTATCAACACTTTATAGGTGCAGAAGATGAAAGCGAAATGCAGAGAGTGATTAAATTAATTTTAATGGGAGAAATCAATTTGAAACTTATAGGAAATAATGCTAGGAACTATGTAGAAAAAAAACTGACCTGGGATGGGATTATGATGGATTATCGTGAATTCTTAAATTCTCATTTTTAGTCAATTATTTTAAAAAATGCCAATGCATATTTTTATAAATAAATATTTATGATTATTGGAATTGATGGTAGTAGGATAAAATCAGGTGGAGGGGTTGCTCATATTTTAGGTATCCTGAAATCCTATGACCCTCAAATTAGTGGGGTGACAAAAATACATCTATGGGCAATTAGAAGCGTACATGATTCTATACCTCAGTATCATTGGTTGGAAAAAATGTCATATAAATTTGAAGGCTCTAACATTTTGATTCAATTGTTTTGGCAAAAATTTATATTGCCAAAGATTTGTAAATACAATAGGATTGATTGTTTATTAAATCTCGATGCGGGGACTGTAGTCAGGTACAGCAAAATGGTTACAATTAGTCAGGATATGCTTTCTTTTGAAAAAGGGCAAATGGTAAAATATTTTTTTTCATATCGCTGGCTAAGATTATTTATATTAAAGTATATTCAAATATCTTCACTGCGTAATTCTAATGGACAAATTTTCCTTACTTCTTATGCAAAGAAAATAATTGAAACTTATACAGGTATTTTAAGTTCTGCTGTTATCATTCCTCATGGTATTGATGATGTTCAGATTGAAAATAGTGTCCTAGATAATATTACATCTGAAATATCAATTATTTATGTGTCAAATATTGCTCCATATAAGAATCATATCAATGTTCTAAAGGCAGTGTATAGAATTTTTAAAATGGGCTTTAATATCAGTTTTACCATGGTCGGTGGAGGGTCAGATGGAAAGTATAAATCACAAGTTTTTGACTACATTACATTTTTAAAAAATGAAGGACTAAAAATTCATGTTTTTGGTTTTTTGCAAAGAAATAGTGTCATTGATTTGATAAGAAAACATAGTGTTTTTCTTTTTGCTTCAAGTTGCGAAAATATGCCCATAACACTTTTAGAAGGCATGAAGGCTAGTATTCCTATACTATGTTCAAATCGTGGTCCAATGCCCGAAATCTTGGAGTCCTCCGGTTATTACTTTGACCCTGAAAATATTGAATCTATTGTAGAAGCATTTGTTAAATATATTAATACCCCAATTGAAGAACGAAAAAAGAATACTCAGCGTGCTTTTGAGATTTCTTCTAATTATAAATGGAATTTTACATCCAAGAATATTTGGGATTACATTAAAATAATTTTGAAAAATGAAAAATAAGGTATGTACATTTTGTGTGATGGATACAAGTGATTCAAGAATCACATTTGATGAAAATGGACAATGCAGAAATTGTAAGACATTTATTGATGTGGTAAAGCCAACTTGGGATTTAGACATAGCAAATGATTTAAAGTTCAATAAGCTTATTGAGAGTATTAAGAAAAAAGGTAAGAATTCAAAGTATGATTGTGTTATTGGATTAAGTGGTGGGTTGGATAGTTCTTATCTTTTGCATGTAGCTGTGAAAAATTATGGCCTAAGACCTTTAGTTTTTCATGTTGATGGCGGTTGGAATACAGAAGTAGCCGTTAGAAATATAAATTCATTAATATCGGGGCTCAATCTTGAATTAATTACTGATGTTATAAATTGGAAAGAGATGCGAGACCTTCAGCTTGCATTTTTTAAGTCCGGCGTTCCTCATATTGATTTGCCTCAAGACCACGCATTTATTGCTTCTCTTTATAAATTTGCAAAACAGAATAATATTAAGTATATATTAAATGGAAGTAATTATTCAACAGAAGGTATACGAAATCCTGTGAATTGGGGATGGTTTGGTACTGATTTAAAACAGATTGAAGATATTCATTCACGGTTTGGAGAATTAAAACTAAAAAAATATCCTTTAAGCGGGATATTAAATCATAAGTTCTATTTGCGATACATTAAAGGCATTAAAGTTGTATATCCTTTGAACTACGTTATGTATACGAAAAAGGAAGCGGAACATATTTTATTCAATGAGTATGGGTGGATTCCTTACCCTCAGAAACATTTCGAATCACGGTTTACAAAATTTTATGAAGGTTATTGGATGCCCACACGTTTTGGTTTTGATACTCGCAAGCCTCAATTTTCTAGTTTAATTGTAACAGGTCAGATGTCAAGAGAGGAGGCAATTAATAAATTAAGCCAGCCTAGCTATCCAATAGAAGAGGTAGAAAAGGACTATGCTTTTATAGCATCAAAACTCAGAGTTACTGTAGATGAATTGAAACAGTATCATTCGATGCCCATAAAAACATTCAAAGACTATAAAAACCAGCAGTTTCTTTTCACTTTAGGTTCAAGAATTACACGAATACTTGGGATTGATAAAAATGCAAAACAACTGTAGTATGCTAAGGTCTAGATATATCCCTGTTCTGCTTATTGAGGATGGAGAATTAACAAAAACTAAACAATTCGAAGATGGGATATATGTAGGTGACCCCATAAATGCTATAAGGATATTCAATGAAAAGCAAGTCGATGAATTAAGCTTATTTGATATTTCAATAACCCAAAACGGATCTAAAATAGATTTTGAGTTATTAAGAGATCTAGCTATTAATGCGAATATGCCACTTACATACGGGGGAGGCATAAAATCTGTTAAGGAAGCATCAAAAATAATTTCATTAGGGTTTGAAAAAGTTTCGGTTAGTTCAGCTTTTTTAGACAACCCTTTACTAATCAGTGATATAATTGCAGAAATAGGGGCACAGAGTGTCGTTGTTTGTTTAGATGTAAAAAAGATTGGAAACGAATATTGGATATATACTCACAGGGGAAAAAAGAAAACGAATTATGATCTTTTAAAAGCGTTGGAACTAATTGAACCAATTGGAGTTGGCGAAATAATTATTAATTCAATTGATCGGGATGGAACTTTTTTTGGTTATGATATTGGGTTGGCACAGATAGTAAGAAAAATGTCTTCAGTTAACATTACCATAATTGGAGGATGTAATGGTATTTCAGATTTTTTAGAGCTTCAAAAGAACATAGGAATATGTGGCTGTGCTGCCGGTTCTTTTTTCACATTTGTCGGAAAAAATAATGCAGTTTTATTAAACTATAACAAACCTGATTTATGATTGGTCTAATAAATTATGGCTCCGGCAATTTAAGTGCATTTGTAAATGTTTTTACCACTTTGGATAAAAAAATAGTTATCATTAACAACCCCGAAGAGCTAAAAATATGTTCACATATAATTATGCCCGGAGTAAGTGCCTGGAACACTACGATGAAGTCAGTAGAAAAATTCCGCGATGCATTATTTAGTTGTGTGATTAACAAAAAAATTCCTTTTTTGGGTGTATGTGTTGGTATGCAGATATTAGCTTCAACAAGTGAAGAGGGATTAAGTGGAGGCTTGAACTGGGTTTGTGGAAATGTAAAACGACTGCCTACAAATCAAATTCCGGATAATTTAAATTTTGTTGGCCCTAAACTTCCGCATATGGGCTGGAATACAGTGACTCCAAATGGTAAAATAGATTTAATGAATGGCTTGCCGGAAAAGCCGGAATTTTATTTTTTACACAGCTATTATCTTGATTCGGCTAATCACGATAACGTTATAGCAACTGCGGAACATAATTTTTTTAGATTTCCTGTAATTGTACAAAATGAAAATATTTATGGTGTCCAGTTTCACCCCGAAAAAAGTCATATAAATGGAAAAATACTTTTGGATAATTTTACTAATCTCCGATATTAACCAATTTAGAGTATTCCAAAATGCATTTGCAGTTGTAGTTGAGAAATGTAATTAATAATTGATACAATTTTATAAGTGCTTTAAAATGAAATTTAAAATCAATATAAAGAATAATCCCTTTAAGTATTCGCCTAAAGGGCTTGCATTTGAATATGTCAAGGACATTTCCAAATCAAATCCCAATATTAAGTATTTAGATTTCGGTTGCAGGAATGGTGATCTTTTATATGAATTACAGCGAAATGGCATCATAAAGACAGGTGTTGGTGTAGATCTTGATGGAGATGCTATTACAGCAGCAAAGAAAAGGTATATTGATATTGACTTCCGATTGGTTAAAAAAAATGATAAATTCAAAGAAGAAGATAATACATTCGATATTATTACAATAATTGGTGTGGTAGAGCATGTATTCGACCAGATATCCCTGATTAAGGAGTTAAAAAGAATACTAAAACCAGGTGGAATCCTCATCGTTGCAGTTCCCGGACAACATCTGTTCTCCTTTCTAGATATGGGAAATTTTAAGTTTCGGTTTCCGAAACTTCATAAGTTTTTTGTGAGGTTTAAGTATACTAATGAACAGTATAATGCCAGGTATGTTAGTAATGAATTTGGCTGTATCGGTGATATTGAAGCTGAGAAAGCTTGGCACGAGCATTTTTCAAGATCAAGTATGCAGGCGTTGATCAATGAAGTAGAGAATTTGGAAATCCTTGACATTGATGGTCTTGGGTTTTATCATAGGATTTTAAATAACATTAAATACTTTTTGCCTTCAAAAGTAAAGCCAGTTATGGAAGGTGTTATAAACTGGGATCTAAAAAAATACGACAAATGTGAATTGATTTTTTTATTAAGGAAAAAGATTTAAAAGTTGAGTAAATGAAACAAATTATTCAGGATTTACGACATGGTAATACAATTCTTGAAGAAGTACCAGCGCCATTAGTGCAAAAAGGCCAGCTTCTAATAAAGACACATAGGTCTTTGATTTCATTAGGTACAGAGAAGATGCTCGTAGAATTTGGTAAAAGTTCACTGATTGTAAAGGCCAGAAGTCAGCCCGAAAAAGTTAAACAAGTACTCAGTAAGATTAAAACCGAGGGCTTGTTGCCAACACTGGAAGCAGTTTTTAAAAAACTCGAGGAACCATTACCACTTGGATATTGTAATGCAGGCGAAGTTGTTGCAATTGGAGAAGGCGTCACTGGTTTTTCTATCGGTGACCGTGTAGCGAGTAATGGCCCACATGCGGAGTTCGTATCTGTTCCTCAGAATTTGGTAGTATTAATACCAGAGAACGTTACATATGAAGAAGCTACATTTACAGTAATTGGTTCTATTGGTCTGCAGGGATTACGTTTAGCAAACCCGACATTTGGTGAAACAGTAGTTATAATAGGCTTAGGCCTTATAGGGTTGATAACCGCCGAGTTACTTGTATCATCAGGCTGCACAGTTATTGGATTTGATTTTGATGAAGAGAAAATAAGACTTGCTAATCAGCGTGGTATTTGTGCATTTTCTTCTCAAACAAACGATGCGGTATCAATTACAAAATCCTTGACCAAGGGAATCGGGGCAGATGCCGTAATTATTACAGCTTCTACACCCAGCAACGATGTAATTAGCCAGGCAGCTAATATGTCACGAAAAAAAGGACGTATTGTGTTAGTTGGGGTGATTGGATTAAATATTAATCGAGCTGACTTCTTTAAAAAGGAACTTTCATTTCAGGTTTCATGCTCCTATGGCCCTGGAAGATATGACGATTTATATGAACAATTTGGGATCGACTACCCGATAGGATACGTTCGTTGGACTGAGAAGAGAAATTTTGAAGCTATTTTGAATGCTTTATCTCGAAAGCAGCTCAATATCTCAGACCTAATAACAAATCGAATTCCACTAGAGGATTATAAGAAGGTATACAACAACTTAAAAGAATCCGGAATTGCATCAATTCTTGAATATTCGGCAAGTCAAGATTTGCCTAAGCGTATTATAGCCGTCAGCCGAGGTAATATAAAACAGGACAAAGGAGTAGTTGGAATCATAGGTGCTGGCAATTTCACAAAAATGGTAGTAGCACCAAATCTGAAAAAGATTGGTGCCAATCTTAAATACATTGCAAGTGCTGGAGGTTTAACAGCAAAGTCTTTGGCAAAAAAGTATGGATTTGAATTTACTACTACAGACTATCGACTGATTCTCGATGATACTAATGTAGATAGTGTTTTCATTACAACCCGGCATAACCAGCATGGGAAAATGGTTTTGGAAGCCTTAAAAGCTAAAAAACATGTTTTCGTTGAAAAGCCACTTGCAATCTCAGATACTGAACTTGATGCAATTTATCAGTTTTACTCATCAGATAAAGCTGATAGGATATTACATGTTGGGTACAATCGTAGATTCTCCCCCCATGCTATGAAAGCGAAAAAACTGATTGGAAATACCGCCGAGATAAATATAGTAGCTACTATGAATGCTGGGTATGTACCTCCGGAAGTTTGGGTACATGATATAAAAATCGGCGGTGGAAGAATAATTGGGGAAGCCTGTCATTTTATAGATTTGATGATTTATTTAACAGGGTCCAAAGTTGAAAGTGTTTGTATGAGTGCTTTGGGTACAGCTCCAGCTGACAACTCTGATAATGCCATAATTACATTGAAGTTTGAAAATGGGGCTCAGGGTGTGATAAATTACTTTGCAAATGGAAGCAAAGACTATCCTAAAGAAAGAATTGAAATATATGCCCAGCAAAAAACTCTTGTGATCGACAATTTTAGAAGACTAAACCGATATGGATTCAGAGGGTGGACATCCGTAAGAACAGGACTCGATAAAGGGCATGTAAATCAAATTAAACTCTTTATTGATTCCGTTAAGAATGGTAATCCTCCTCTTATTCCTTTCGACGAAATTTATAACAGTACAAAAGCTGCATTCGCAGCTATTGAAAGTCTAAGAAAAAATAAATTGGTTAAACTCTAATATGAAAGTTACAGTAGTTGCTGGTGCAAGACCCAATTTCATGAAAATATCTCCGATCATTGATGCACTTGAAGATCGATCTATAAATAAAAAAGGGATTACTTATCGATTGATTCATACCGGACAGCATTACGATAATAAAATGAGTGAAAATTTTTTCACTGAGTTAGGTATACCACCTCCCCATATTAATTTAGAATGCGGTGGTGGAACTCAGGCAGAGCAAACTGCCAATATCATGGTTAAATTTGAAAGGGATTTAATTGAAAATCCTGCAGATATGCTGTTAGTGGTAGGAGATGTTACTTCTACAATGGCTTGTACAATTGTTGCAAAGAAGTTAGGCGTTAGGGTGGCACATGTAGAAGCTGGAATAAGAAGCCACGATATGACGATGCCTGAAGAGATTAACAGAATAGTTACAGATTCAATTTGTGATTATTTTTTTACCACATCAAACAGTGCTAACGATCATCTTGTTAAATCTGGTGTAAAGAGTGAGAATATCTTTTTTGTCGGGAATACAATGATTGACACTCTTTTAAAACATAAATCTCGTTTCACAGAGCCTGATTTTTGGAGTGAGTATGATTTGAGTAACAAAAACTACATAGTGCTCACATTGCATCGCCCATCTAACGTTGATGACATAGATAAGCTAGACACTTTATTGAATGAGGTCATTAACTCATCGAATGGGCTAAAGATCATTTTTCCTGTACACCCAAGGACTCAAAAAATCCTTCGCAACCTCACAAAGACGTATAAAGGTCTTATGTTGGTAGAACCACAGAGTTACTTGAAATTTAATTATCTGGTAGCTAATGCAAAATGTGTCATAACTGATAGTGGGGGAATTACAGAAGAGACAACAGTATTAAATATTCCTTGTATTACTCTCAGAAACACTACAGAAAGACCTGAAACGGTAATAGTAGGAACTAACTTATTGGTAGGTTCAGATTTTATTCTTCTAAGGGATGCATTAAATAAATTGTTTGCCAATCAATGGAAGAGGGGTGAGATCCCTGAAAAATGGGATGGACAATCAGCCACAAGAATAGTTTCTATTCTTCAGCAACTTTAGGGTAGCTCTGGATTTATGATACCTCGTTGCGAGACCATTTATGTAGTCAGAAGTTCATTCATTTGTCGATATAAATTCTGGTCAATACATTTAAATTAAATCATTGAAAGGGGAATTAAACTTTTTTTCACTGGTTAAGCTAATTAAAGACCTTGGTTTTATCAGTATAATGCGAGTTTTTTTTTATAAGGCTAGTATTAAATATCGAATAAATCGGGTATTGTATATCAAAGCGGAGTTTTTAGATGAAGATATCTTCTCTGTTTCTCGAGAAGCAAAACGAAATTTGCCTGAAGTTAATTCTTGGATAAATAGAAACATCAAGCATAGTTATTTAGACATTAAAATTAGTTATGAGGCTCCTGTTTGGTTTTATCAGGCCTTCACAAATAAAACCTCTTTAAAACAAAATCTACATTGGTCTAGGATTCCCGATTTCGACCCTGAGTTAGGAGACATAAAACCATTGTGGGATTTATCGCGATTCGATTGGATCATACCACTAAGCCAACAAGCCTCTAAAGGAGATAGGGAAGCGTTAGCTATATTGAATAACTGGATACGGGACTGGCAGAAAAAAAATCCACCGTACAATGGCGTAAATTGGAAATGTGGGCAAGAAGCAAGTATCCGTGTAATTCATCTTATTGTAGGGGCGTATATTTTGGGACAATTGGATAGGCCATCACAGCCGTTTATACAGTTAATAATAGCTCATCTGAAGCGAATAGAACCTACTATTTCTTATGCAATAGGTCAAAATAATAATCATGGCACCTCTGAGGCCACAGCTTTATACATCGGGGGGGGCTTCCTTGAAAAAAATGGTCATCACATAGGGATACAATGGCGAACGACAGGTCAGCTCGTATTGGAAAAGCTCGTAAAGAAACTAATAGGAAATGATGGAACTTTCAGTCAGTATTCTTTGAATTATCATCGTTTAATGCTCGATACAATAAGTTATTGTGAATTTTTTCGAAGAATATTCGTATTTCCAGCTTTTTCAAAAATATTTTACGAAAGATCAATTTTAGCAACCAAATGGTTATTTTCAATAATTGATGTTGATTCAGGCGATGGTCCAAATATAGGAGCAAATGATGGCGCCCGAATTATTCCTTTATCAAACTGCAGTTATAGAGACTATCGACCAACTGTTCAGTTGGCCATGGCTATTTTCAAGTCTGAACTTGCCTATTCTTCTGGAGCCTGGAATGAACAGTTTAAGTGGTTGCAAATTGATATTCAAGATAAAAAAATTCTTCAGCCTAAGTCTTTAATTGCTGATGACGGTGGGTTTGCAATATTGAGAAATGCTGAAGCCTTTTTATGTTTAAGGTATCCAAGGTTTAAGTTTCGCCCTAGTCAGAATGATTTACTACATTTAGATTTATGGGTAAGGGGTAAAAATATTTTTAAAGACGGAGGATCATTTAGTTACAATGCAGATCCTAAATTGGTTAGTTATTTTGGTTCTATCTGCGCTCATAATTCCATACAGTTCGATTATCATGAGCCTATGGATAAAATCAGCAGATTTTTATATGCTAATTGGGTAAAAACAGATTGGATTAGTTCTTATACTGAACTTGATAAATGTAAATCTTACGGAGTAGGCTATACTGACAGGTTTGGTTCAATGCATAGAAGAAAGGTTAAGTTGTGTAATAATTGTCTCGACGTGACTGATGAAATCCAGGGGTTCAAAAGTACCGCTACACTACGATGGCGACTATCGGACAATATTACAGATTGGCAGTTGTCTTTTATTAGGAATGAAATTCAATTAAAATCTCTCATAAATACATTAACTATTAGTATCAAATGTTCTCAGGAAATAATCAGCTATAGTTTGGAAAAGGGTTGGGAGTCATTATATTACCTCAAATTCGATGAAATTCCTGTAATCCGACTTACAGTTTCAAAAAAATGCGTTATTTCGACAACCGTCAATTGGTGATTAAATTTAAGCATGGAAGTATTGTACATAGTTCAGCATTTTAATGTTCCAACGGGATCTGCGGGAATCAGGCCATATAAAATGGCAAAAGCATTAATTGAAAATGGTCATAGTGTAACAATTGTGTGTGGTAGTTATGATGGAGCTCAGACCGGATTGAGTGGTAATTTTGTAAACGGTAAGCGGATTGGATTATTTGAAGGGATTAAAATTATTGAATTTGACATTAAGTATTCGAATAAATTATCTTTTATTAGCCGTACTTGGGTTTTCTTTTTATATGTCTGGAAAACAGTAAGACTCGCTCTTTTTTATCGGTATGATGTGTTGTTTGCATCTAGTACCCCATTGACAGTGGGTATTCCAGGGATCTTTGCGAGATGGGTTCGAAGAAAAAAATTTGTATTCGAGGTCAGAGATCTTTGGCCTGAGTTACCCAAAGCAATGCGGGTTATAACTAATCCGGTTATTTTGTCATTAATGAGGTTACTTGAATTCCTTTGTTATAATTCAGCTAATAAGTTAATTGGTTTATCAGGTGGTATTGCCAACGGTATTGCAAAACGGGGTATTAAACCACAGAAAATTACAACCATACCCAATGGATGTGATTTAGATATTTTCCAAAAAAATCACGGAAGTTTTGTCATTGAAGGCACTAAAAGTGATGACTTTTTATGCTTATACTCTGGTACCCACGGTATTGCTAACGGATTGGAGATTTTAATTGACGTAGCAGTATTGCTGAACGAGAAGGGAAATAAAACGATAAAATTTGTTTTAGTAGGAGATGGGAGGTGCAAGCAGGATTTAATACAAAGGACAAGGAATATGAATCTACACAATATTATTTTTCTAAGTCCAATGAACAAAGCCGAATTATCAAAGCTAATGAACACCTGTAATATCGGGATGCAATTACTTGCCAATATTCCCGCGTTTTATTATGGCACATCTCCTAATAAATTTTTCGACTATATATCTGTGGGGTTGCCTGTGTTAAACAATTACCCCGGTTGGATATCCGATTTAATTATAGCCAGTAATTGCGGAGTCAATGTTTCACCGGATAATCCTAATGAATTTGCAGACAGTTTGATAAAGCTAGAACAGGAAAAGTATAAACTTGCAGAGATGTCAGAAAATGCTTTTATGCTTGCCAAAAATAAATTCGACAGAGATAAATTAGCCCGAAACTGGGTTGAGTGGGTCATTAACGAATAAAAGTCCTATACTTAATGAAAAGCGTTATAGTCATTGGGGGAAATCGCGGAGTAGGATACGAGGTAGTGAAGTCCTGTTTACAACTGGGCTATCGGGTTGCATACACTGGAAAAGAAGTCGAGGACTTGTTTAAAAAAGAGTATAACAACAACATTATTTTCAGGGCATTTGATCTTAGAGATACAAAAAAGTCTATGGAGTTTGTTGAAGAGGTTATTGGTCAATGGAAAAAAATTGACGCAGTGGTATTTTATGCTGGTATAACTCCATTTTCCTCATTGACAGACTGTTCAGTAGAACTATATGATGAAATATTTGAGGTAAATTTAAAATCAACATTTTTCATCACCCAAGTAGCAATAAAGAATATGATTGCAAATGGTGGTGGAAGTTTTGTCTTTTTAGGTACATCGCATATGGAATCTGGTCAAATAGACAGGGCTGCTTATGCCATTTCCAAAGGCGGGTTGAAAATTTTGTCAGAACATTTGGCAAGGCGATACGCGAAATATAAGATTCGTTCTAATATTGTTATTATGGGATGGACTCCTACTGAGGGGGAAATTGCGCTAAGAGCTTCGCTTGGAATTTTAAAAGAAGATCTTATTGTAGAGGCCTCTGAGTATATTCCTATGGGCCGAATGCTAACAGTTAATGACCCGATACCTGCTATTTTATACTTTTTATCAGATGACTCAAGTATGGTAACTGGCTCTACTATTAGGGTTAATGGAGGTGAGTACATTTAACATCATGAAATATCAAATTCAATTAATTGCTGAAATAGGCGAAGAGTTGCTAGAAGGACCAGTATTTGATACAGCGTCAAGTACCCTCTACTTTGTTTCAATTTTAGGATGTCGAGTTTATCGGTTCTTACCAATTACAAAAGAATTGAATTATATACAATTGGACTCACCAACAAGCTGCGTGTTTATCACCCGGCAGTTTGGAATCGTGGCTGTGGCTGTTTCGGGTTTTTATGTTTTGGATTTCGATTTGCAGAGAGCAAAAAAATTACTAGAAGTTAAGCTTCCTAAATTCCTTCGATATAATGATGGAATTTTGGATGCTCGCGAAAGATTTATAATCGGTACAATGGGCTTTCCTGAAGTAATTGAAAATGCAGGATCACTTTTATCTTATACAGAAGGACAAGTAACAACTTTAGTATCTGGAACAACTATATCAAACGGAATCGCTTTTTCTAGAGATTCGAGCAAGATGTACTTCATTGATACGCCTACTCGAACTGTTAAAGAGTATGCATACAATATAGAAAACGGCACCTGTGAATATATTAGGGAGATCATTCGTTTTACTGGTAATGGAGTTCCTGATGGAATGGATATTGATGAAAATGGTAATCTCTGGGTTGCTGAATGGGGGGGCTATTGTGTTTCAGTGTGGAATAGTGTCAATGGAGAAAGTGTTGGACAGATTCATATTCCATCCGAGAATGTCACTTCCGTTTGCTTTGATAATTTCAGAAATCTATATGTTACCGCTGCTAGCTCTTTTGTTGAAGGAAAAGAAAAGGGTGGGTGTCTATATTATGTAAAAATGGAAAATGATGAATAATAGAGATACAAAGATTAGCGTTATTGTTCCAATTTATAAGGTTGCTTCGTTTCTATCAAAATGTATTGAAAGTATTCTCAATCAGTCGTTTAAGGATTTTGAAGTAATCTTAGTAAATGACGGAAGTCCGGATGAATCATATAAAATTTGCCAGGATTATCAGAAAAAAGATTCTCGAGTCAAGATAATTAATAAGGTTAATGGTGGATTATTAAGTGCTAGAAAAGCAGGTTTAGAAAATACGGATTCAGATTTTATTGCATTTGTTGATGGGGACGACTGGGTAGATATTGATTTCCTTGCGTCGATGTATCGAATAATTGAGTTACACAATGTAGATCTTGTAATTAGTGGATTTGTCAGGGCTTTTGAAGGGAAAAACGAAAAAATAACTCCCTTGTATAAGCAAGGAATTTATACCGGAAATAGGCTTACCGAATTGTTGAAAAATATGCTGAATACCAGTACTTTTTTTCAGCATGGTGTATCAACTTATGTTTGGAATAAATTGTTTAAGCGAGAAATCCTTGAAAAGATTTTATTTCAGGTTCCAAATGACATAACAATGGGGGAAGATGCTGCCATCACTTACTCATATATACCATTCTGTTCTAGTATAGGTATTACACAAAGCTGTAATTATTTTTATAGGCAGAGGGTTAACTCAATGGTAAAATCAATTCAAAGTGTTGAACTAGAACGTAATCATCTTACTAATCTTATTTTTTTTTTAAATAATGCTCTTTCAAATTGGCTTAATAAAATATCTCTTCGTACAGATTTATTATATTATCTATATTCTCAGGCACTCGTCCGTTTTGGAGGATTGATTAGTGATTCTCCTGAGTACATCCCATTTGAGGGTTTGAAAAAAGGTGATAAGGTGTTATTGTACAGCTCGGGCACTTTTGGTCAGCGGCTTGTAGCATTTAATAAAATTCATAAGGTATTTCATTTAACAGCATGGGTTGATCTGGATCATTTTGAAAGCAATGAATTGGGGCTAGATGTTGATTCACCGTTTTCCGCAGTTAAAAATGAATATGACTCATTAATTGTTGCCAGTATTGATGGTGCTCAGATTACTCAGATTTTAGATAACTTATCTCTTTATGGCTTTGAATGTTCCAAGTATCGGAAATTAATTTTAAATCAGTCATTTGTCATTTCTTATCTGCAACAAATTGGCTTTAACCTTAAATTTTTACATGAAGAATAATAATTTATCCGGTAAACGATTACTCATACTTGGCGGTAATCCAGAAACTGCAGCCCTAGTTAGGTATGCTAATAGTTTGGGAGTTCATACAATAATCATTGATCCAAATCCTCATTCGCCTGCAAAGAAGGATGCTGCAGAATCCTATGATGTGGAAGTTATGAATGTGCAAGATTTATGGGAAAAAATTAAAGAGCTAAACTTAGACGGTATTCTTGTAGGTGTAGCTGATATTCTAGTTCCTACTTATTATAATATTTGTAAAATTATGAATTTCCCGTGTTATGCAACTTTAGATTCTATTGAAACATTTACTACAAAAAATGGTTTTAGAAATAAATGCGAAGAAAATGATATAAGGGTTATCCCATACTATTCTGTTACTGAAAAACTCACTGACAGTGAAGTATCTAATATCAGTTTCCCGGTTTTGGTAAAACCTGTGGATAATGGTGCCGGAGTCGGTATGAATATATCAAGGAACAACGAAGAGTTACGATATCACATCTCCATTGCATTGCAGCATTCCAAACGAAAGGAATTTCTTGTTGAAAAATATATGAATTGCGAGGATATGCTGGTTTATTATACTATTTCAGACGGGGTAGCTTATTTGTCGGCGGCCGCTGATCGCTACACAACTAGAATTCAACACGTAGGTAGTCCTGTCTGTTCATTAGCGGTTTATCCTTCCAGACATCTGAATGCATACCTCGATCAGGTACATGATAAAGTTGTTAATCTGATTCATGATACTGGTGTAGAAAATGGGGTGCTTAATATTCAATTTTTTGTTGATAGGGGTGATTTCTATGCTTACGATCCAGGATTTAGATTGCAAGGGGAGGCTCCGCATCTATACCTTAAAAAAATTAATCAATTCGATAATCGGGAAATGCTGATCAATTTTGCATTAACATCAAATACCCAGCAGTCAGACCTGAATATTAAAAATGATCCTTTTTTCAAAGGTAAGCATGCTGCTACTTTATGGGTATTACTAAAAGAGGGAGAAATAGGAAGTGTCATCGGTCTGGAGCAGATTGAAAAACAGCAAAATGTTTTCCAGATTATTCAGAGATTCTTTGTTGGAGAAAAGGTTTCTAGAGAAATGATAGGAACAGAAAGACAGGTTTTTGCTAGAATTTATATGGTAGCCGATTCTAAATTGGAACTTAAGAACACGATTGAATTTGTGCAAGAGAACTTGAAAGTCTGCGACAATGAGAACACAAACATGATTTTGGAAATATTTGATATTAATAAAACTGATTTAAAATGAATATAGATATTAAAGATAAAGTTGTAATAATTACTGGGGCTGCCAAAGGAATAGGAAGAGTATTGGCCGAAAAATTTGCCAATGAAGGTGCTTTACTTTCTTTATGGGACGTACAGTATAAGTCGTTATTAGAAACGAGCACATCAATTTTTCAAAAAGTAGGAATGAAGCCACTCGCTATTAATTGTGATGTACGTAACGAGCAACAGGTTAATGAGGCAATAGAACATACTATAAAAACATATGGAACAATTGACATTTTATTAGCCAATGCGGGAATATTGAATGCAAGTAAAATACTGGAAACCTCAGTAGAAAGATGGGATGAGGTATTTGATGTAAACGTTAGAGGTGCTTTTTTATGCGCCAAAGGAGTGGCCCCCTACTTAAAAGCCAAGGGCTCCGGTAGGATTATTTTTGCATCTTCATTTGCTGCGATTATTCCTTCGGTAGGATCAGCAGCTTATGCTGCTTCTAAATCTGCTATTGTTTCATTAACCCGTGTATTAGCTGGGGAGTTGGGTCCTTGGAATATTACAGTTAATGCTTACGCACCTGGAATGATTCCTTCTGATATGAGTGGTATTGATCAGTTGCCCAAAAAAAGAAAAACTGAGATGTTAGATACTTTGTGTATACGAGAGTGGGGATCGGCTGATGATATTGCTTCTTTAGCAATATTTTTAGCGTCAGATCAGGCAAGGTACATTACAGGTACGTTGATTGATGCAAGTGGTGGTAAGTTTTCTGTTCAGTTTTCAAAATATGCAAAAGTTTAATATGGAGAAAAATAGAAAGTATCATCAGCTATCACTAAGCGCATATGCATTTGGTTATGGCTGCGGTTTTGTAAATGATAGCAGGGCAGAAGCAACTGGATTACAAAATATGTCACTTGAAGACCTGAGTTCAATTGCCCTTGCACACAATATGGGAGGAGTTGAAATTCCCGTTGATAAATATTTTAAAGTCAAGTCGATCGATATATTTGAAAATTACCTAAAGTCACTCAATGAATCTGGATTGCGTTTGATTTACGCCTTTGAGCATTTTGACGCCGATTTTTTTTCACTGATGGCACCCTTCTTAAATTTTCAAAATGGGAAGTTTATTAGGGTGAAAATTTCTAATTTTTATGGGGGGAATCGTTTTAAAGAAGAAATGTATTCTAGAAATATTGAAGATTTCAAGAATGAGCTTAGAAAGTCAGTAGGTGTCTTAGATCGGTATAAGATCAGAGTTCTTATTGAAAATCATCAGGATGTAACACTTTATGATATTTTTGAAATTGTCGACGAGTTTGGTCAAGATAGAATCGGTGTTAATTGGGATACCGGTAATTCATTTCCTTCGGGAGAAACCGTCGAATCTTTTTTAAAAAAATCGATTCATCTTATTGGAAACGTTCATTTGAAAGACTATAAAATACAATTGTCTGATGATGGTTATATAATGCACAGATGTGCATTGGGAGATGGTGTCGTAGATTTCGACTATCTAATAACTGAATTATGTAAGTATAATCCTCTTACGCCATTTACAATTGAATTAGGCGCAATGAATGGAAGAGAGGCAATGATAAATAATGAGCTATATTGGCAGTTCACGAAGGGCATTGATTTGGAACAAAGGGAAAGGCTCACAGGTTTTATTCATTCTAGAGCAGAAAACAGTCGACCGATTTCGACTTTATGGGAACAAAAATCTAGTCCTAATCTTATTTTGAAAGCAGAACTAGCTGAAGTGATTCAATCGATAACTTTTATTCAGAAAATACTAAATAAATTTTATGAAGATCACAAGTAGAAGTATTTCGATTGTTACAGGTGGGACTGGTGGCTTAGGCAGGTCTATTTCGGATGCTGTATTGAGTGCAGGCGGAAAACTATTATTTGTCGCTAGGGATTACAACAGAATAAAAGAGTATGAAAACTCTTTAAATGAAGAAGGCAAGAAGTCATTTTTTAAATTTCATGCAGATTTAAGTATGAAGTCAGACATAGTGAGGTTTAAAAATTATTTGATTGATTTATTAAGTTCAAGAAATGATGTTGTAGAAATCTTTCTATTCAATAATGCTTCCACAATTGATCCAATAGCTTTGATAGACGATACAGATTTTGAGAGCATTTCAAGTGCGTTAATTGTTAATTTAGCATCAGCTTATTCTTTGTCATCTATTGTACTTGGCATACAAAAGTCACATAGTAATTATAAGGCTAATATCATTAATATTAGTTCCGGTGTTTCTATGAATCCTGTGAAAGGATGGTCGTCATATTGTATTTCAAAAGCTGGGTTAAATATGTTGTCAAAATGTATTGCAATTGAGAATGAGACCAGTCCAATGGGTGTAATGACACTTTCTGTCAATCCTGGGCCTATTAACACCGAGATGCAATTAAAAATCCGTACGGCAGATGGTGAAAATATACCAGCAACAAAAAAATTTCGAATAATGTTTTCAGAAGGAAAGCTACAGGAACCAAAAGCCGTAGCCGAAAAATTATTTAGAATACTTGAAAATAATAATTACTCTAGTGGTGATTATATAGATTTTAATAATATTGAATAGATTTATACATGAGTAGATCAAAAATATGGCTGTCGTCTCCTCATATGTCAGGTATTGAGGAATCTTATGTTAAGGAAGCATTTAATACAAATTGGATTGCACCATTGGGCCCCAATGTAGATGGTTTTGAGTCCGATATCAATGAATACCTGGATGGTCAAGTTTCAACTGCTGCTTTGATTTCAGGAACTGCTGCAATTCATCTTGCATTGCACATACTTGGAGTAGGTAGTGGAGACATTGTTATTGTACAAAGTTTTACATTTTGTGGTACGACAAATCCGGTATCTTATTTGGGAGCTGAAATTGTTTTCATTGACTCTGAAGAAAAAACCTGGAATATGTGCCCAGATGCTTTAGAGGAAGCGCTTAAAAATTTAAATGTAAAATCTGTAAAGGCAATAATCCCAGTTCATTTATATGGGATGCCCGCTCAAATGGATAAAATTCAAAAAATTGCAAATAGATATGGTGTGCCACTGATTGAAGATGCAGCCGAAGCATTGGGTTCAACTTTTCAAGGAAAAAAATGTGGCACATTTGGAGACATTGCTGCACTAAGCTTTAACGGAAACAAAATTATTACAACTAGCGGTGGTGGTGCCTTGGTCTCCAGGAACAGTAATTACACCTCAAAAGCACGTTTTCTGGCAACACAGGCGCGTGATGAAGCACTCCATTATCAGCATTCTGAAATCGGGTATAACTATCGAATGAGTAATGTGGTAGCTGGTATTGGACGTGGTCAAATGAAAGTATTGGATGAACGTGTGGCTCAACGTCGGGCTAACAATCAGATATACAGAAGTTTTTTTGCTGATGTTCCTGGTGTAAGATTTCAGAATGAGCCAACTGAGGATTATTTCAGTAATTATTGGCTAACAGCTATTCTTGTTGACCCGATCCTCAATAAAGGTATCACACGAGAAGATGTCCGATTAGCATTATGGGCTGAAAATATTGAATCTCGACCACTTTGGAAGCCTATGCATATGCAGCCTGTTTATAAGGGAAAAAAATATTATGGTACCGGTGTATGCGAAAAACTATTTGAGCAGGGACTGTGTTTACCAAGTGGCTCCAACTTAAACCAGCAAGACTTTGAGAGAATATTTCAAGTGCTGACAAAAATATTTAAAAACTAAGATCGCTTTGTATAATAGCTTTTTAAAACCTCTTTTAGACGTAACGGCTGCGTTTCTCTTATTAATTCTATTATTTCCGTTAATTGGAATAACTATTTTAATATTAGCGTTTGTTAACAATGGAAAAGTCTTTTTCATTCAGGAACGCCCAGGTTATAGAGCTATTCCATTCAAAATCATCAAATTCAAAACCATGAGGGATGAATTTGATAAAAAGGGGAATCTTCTACCCGATGAAATTAGAATAACTAAAATTGGTCAATTGGTAAGGTCAGCTTCATTAGACGAACTATTGCAATTGATAAACGTGCTAAAATGTGATATGAGTTTTGTTGGCCCGAGGCCTTTACTAATGCAATATTTAGGGAGATATACATTAGAACAAGTTCGTCGACATGAGGTGAAACCTGGAATAACTGGATGGGCTCAGGTTAATGGACGGAATGCGATCTCATGGGAAGAAAAATTTCGCTTAGATGTCGAATATGTTGATAAACAATCCTTCATTTTAGATATTCGAATTCTGTGGATGACTTTACTAAATGTGATTAAACGCAAAGACATAAGTGCAGACGGTCATGTGACTATGGAAGAATATATGGGTTCTGAAAAAATTAATTTAAAGTAATCAAAATTAATTCCAGTTATAAATTGTTTTTATTGATTATAATCTGGAAAAATTACACTTATTATTTATAAATTTTTTTCTGTTAGTCATATCTTTAATGTTTGTAATCAGAGTTGAGATTGAAAATTTTACCGCCTTTTATAATTTCGCTCCATTATAAATACTACTTCGTTTTGAGTTGGTGCTTCATTTTTTTATGTTATCAATGCTCGATGTATAATAATTTTCCAACATAGTAAAGCTTAGGCTTTTCTCATCTCTTTCAGGTAAAGAATTCAATATTATTTTCTGGCCCCTTTTTTCTTTGATTAAAATATGAAACTCACTCTGTTTTTTCCATTATCTGTAGGTTGAATGCTTTTTGCGATATGTTAAAACTAAAAAAGGCTTCATGTACTAATTGGAATGCCAGGATTAGCACATGGGTATTCTAGCTGTAATCAA
>Ga0214917_10001071_pt1 | contig 35773 bp, 31 predicted proteins | sample LL_1208_BB_MetaG_FD_177983 | JGI IMG/M metagenome (GOLD analysis project Ga0214917, IMG submission 177983) | Freshwater microbial communities from Lake Lanier, Atlanta, Georgia, United States - LL_1208_BB | ecosystem: Environmental > Aquatic > Freshwater > Lake | place: USA: Georgia | collected... | reverse complement strand
TACCTGTATTACCAGTATTTCCAGTTGGACCAGTTGGACCGGTTCGTCCGGTATTACCTGTGTTTCCAGTATTTCCGGTTGGTCCGGTATTTCCGGTTGGTCCTGTCATACCAGTATTACCTGTATTACCAGTATTACCAGTAGGCCCAGTCATACCTGTCATACCTGTCATACCAGTATTACCTGTATTACCTGTGTTTCCGGTTGGTCCTGTCATACCAGTATTTCCGGTATTACCGGTGTTACCGGTGTTACCTGTATTTCCTGTTGGACCAGTCATACCTGTCATACCAGTATTACCAGTATTACCTGTGTTTCCTGTATTTCCAGTTGGGCCTGTGCGACCAGTATTTCCGGTGTTTCCTGTATTTCCTGTGTTTCCTGTTGGACCAGTCATACCTGTCATACCAGTATTACCAGTATTACCTGTGTTTCCTGTATTTCCAGTTGGGCCTGTCATACCAGTATTTCCGGTGTTTCCTGTATTTCCTGTATTACCTGTTGGACCAGTCATACCTGTCATACCAGTATTACCGGTATTACCTGTGTTTCCTGTATTTCCAGTTGGGCCTGTCATACCAGTATTTCCGGTGTTTCCTGTATTTCCTGTATTTCCTGTTGGACCAGTCATACCTGTCATACCAGTATTACCAGTATTACCTGTGTTTCCTGTATTTCCAGTTGGGCCTGTCATACCAGTATTTCCGGTGTTTCCTGTATTTCCTGTGTTTCCTGTTGGCCCAGTCGTACCTGTCATACCAGTATTACCCGTATTACCTGTATTACCAGTATTACCAGTAGGCCCAGTCATACCTGTGTTACCAGTATTACCTGTATTTCCTGTATTTCCGGTGTTTCCAGTAGGTCCTGTATTACCTGTGTTTCCGGTGTTTCCTGTATTACCTGTTGGCCCAGTCCTACCAGTATTTCCAGTGTTACCAGTAGGACCTGTATTACCAGTATTTCCGGTGTTTCCAGTAGGTCCTGTATTACCTGTGTTTCCGGTGTTTCCAGTATTACCTGTTGGCCCAGTCCTACCAGTATTTCCAGTGTTACCAGTAGGACCTGTATTACCAGTATTTCCAGTGTTACCAGTAGGACCTGTATTACCGGTTGGCCCCAAATCACTTATTAATATTTTTCCCCAATAATTATTAGATGTATTAATACTTTTATAATACAAAACATCTGGAGCATTCAAAGGAACTTGAAATGTTATTTGAGGAGTACCATTCAAATAAGCAGATGGATATGCTGTTAAATTATCATTACTAGCGGTTGTTATCAAAAACGGATTACTTGGAGCATTTACTTTGAAATAATAAGTAAACCCCCTTAACAACAAGAACGTTGGATTCGCTTGACTCGAATTATTACTATAGTAATTAGTTCCATTATCAACAATATTATATGTAACACCGCCTACCCAACCAGTAGGACCTGTCTGACCTGTCGGACCCGTCTGCCCGGTAGGACCTAAATTACTTATTAAAAATTTACCCCACATATTACTATTCAATCTACTTGTTCTATAATACAATACATCGGGTGCGTTCAAAGGTACTTGAAACATTATTTTTGGTGTTCCATTCAAATATGCTGATGGATATGTGCTGACTGGGTCGTTACTAACATCTGTAATAACTAAAGGATTATTTGGGGCATTCACTAAAAAGTAATATGTAAAACCTCTCAATAATAAAATCGTTGGATTATCATTATTCGAATCATTACTTCTATAAACTCCATTAACATCGGTTATATTATATGTAATACCACCTACCCAACCAGTAGGACCAGTATTACCAGTATTACCAGTCGCACCAGTATATCCAACACGCGATGAAGGATAAAATAATACACTAGGGAAATTAAATTTTAAAGAACTAAATGTGTTTGCTACTTGATAAAGGAAATATGTTGGATATGAACCAGATGAAAGAGGAAATGAAATATTATATATAGCGACACCATTTTTAATTAAATATGCCGACACTCCATCACAATATATTGTTAAATTATCACTTTCGATATAACTAAAATCAGAATAATCATTAGGAATTTGATTATAAACATATAATTTTATTTTATTATTAGTCAATCGAATATTTAAATCAAATACTACATTACTTCCAGATTGTCTTGCTAATCCAATATCTATACTATCAGTTAAACTAGGTACAAAAGGTATTCCTGACATTTGAATATTCAAACCATTGATATTTAAATCGTAACTTTCTGTCGTTCTTAATATATCAGAACCACCCATTGAATATGCGGTTGGACTAGTAAATATAGCTGTACCTGAAACGCTATAAATATTTGTTAAGAATTTACCTTGAATACCGATTGGTCCAGTTGGACCCATAACAGTACTCCTAGGACCAGTAGCACCAACCTGACCAGTTGGACCAGTTCTTCCGGTTGGACCAACTGCACCAGTCATACCTACATCGCCTTGAATGCCTTTTTCACCAGTAGGACCAATTGGACCTGTTTGACCTGTTGGTCCGGTTTGACCAGTTGGACCTGTTCCGAGTGGTCCTGTTGGTCCTGTTTGACCGGTTGGTCCTGTAGGCCCGGTGGGTCCGGTTCCTATTGGTCCTGTAGGTCCTGTTTGGCCAGTAGGTCCTGTTTGGCCGGTTTGACCCGTAGGTCCTGTTCGTCCTGTTTGTCCGGTAGGACCTGTCTGTCCAGTTGGTCCCGTTTGACCAGTCTGTCCGGTTTGTCCTGTTGGTCCTGTTGGGCCGGTTTGACCCGTAGGTCCTGTTGGGCCTGTTTGACCAGTAGGACCTGTTTGACCAGTGGGTCCTGTTTGACCAGTAGGTCCTGTTTGACCAGTAGGACCTGTTTGACCAGTGGGTCCTGTTTGACCTGTTTGACCAGTTGGCCCTGTTTGACCTGTTTGACCAGTAGGACCTGTTTGACCTGTAGGGCCTGTTTGACCAGTTGACCCGGTCTGTCCGGTAGGTCCCGTTTGACCGGTAGCACCTGTTTGACCTGTTTGACCCGTTTGACCGGTAGGACCAGTAGGTCCTGTTTGGCCAGTAGGCCCGGTTTGACCAGTAGGGCCTGTTTGACCAGTAGGGCCTGTTTGACCAGTAGAACCGGTTTGACCAGTAGAACCTGTTTGACCAGTAGAACCTGTTTGACCTACAGAACCAGTCATACCCATTTGACCAGTAGGACCTATTTGACCTATCGGTCCAATTTGACCGGTTGGTCCAGCAGGCCCCGTTTCTCCAGTTTGACCAGTTTGCCCGGTTTGACCAGTCGAACCGGTCAGACCAATTTGACCAGTAGGACCTATTTGCCCAGTAGGACCTATTTCCCCAGTAGGACCGGTTTGCCCAGTAGGACCGGTTTGACCGGTTTGACCAGTTGGTCCAGTAACACCTGTTGGTCCTGTACCAATTGGACCTGTTGGACCGGTAGCACCACTAGCACCGGTAACACCTGTTGGTCCTGTACCAATTGGACCTGTTGGACCTGTTCTTCCAGTGGCGCCTGTAGCACCAGTAACACCAGTAGGACCTGTTCCGATTGGACCTGTTGGACCGGTAGCACCACTAGGACCAGTAACACCGGTAGGACCTGTACCGATAGGACCAGTAGGTCCTGTTCTTCCTGTAGCACCTGTTTGTCCAGTTTGACCCGTTTGACCGGTAGGACCTGTACGCCCAGTAGGACCTATATCTCCTTGTATTCCTATAGGTCCAATATCACCTTTTTGCCCAGTAGGGCCAATGGGTCCGATAGGTCCAATAGCACCAGTTTGACCGGTAGGACCCGTACCAATCGGTCCAGTGGGTCCTGTTGCTCCACTAGCACCAGTAGAACCAGTAGGACCTGTTCCAATCGGACCTGTAGGACCTGTATTACCAGTAGAACCTGTATTACCGGTAGAACCTGTATTACCGGTAGACCCGGTTTCTCCTGTTTCACCAGTAGGCCCAGTAGGCCCTGTTTGACCAGTCTCACCAGTAGGTCCTGTTTGTCCGGTACCTCCTGTTTGTCCGGTAGGTCCTGTTTGACCGGTAGGTCCTGTTTCACCTGTTGGTCCTGTTTGACCGGTAGGTCCTGTTTGACCGGTTGGTCCTGTTTCACCTGTTGGTCCTGTTTGACCGGTTGGACCTGTAGGTCCTGTTTGACCAGTAGGTCCTGTTTCACCAGTTGGACCAGTTTCACCAGTTTGTCCAGTAGGTCCAGTTTGACCAGTAGGACCTGTTTGACCGGTTTGCCCAGTAGGACCTGTTTTACCAGTAGGACCAGTTACGTTAATTTCACTTATATTACCATCCTTTGATGTTACAAATAAAGAATTTGTAGTTGAATTAAACGATAAAGCAGCAGAATTATTATTAGAATTATCCATAAAATATATTGTATTATTACTGACATATAAAGATTTCCATGGATTATCTGGTGTTCCTATAGTAGAATTACTAGTCTTTGGATTCAAATTTCCATCTATATATACAGTCGAATTTGAAGGGTCAATTTCAATAACATTCGAATAATATGCTATATTCAAATTCTCAGGATCAATAAATAAAATATTTCCTGTCATTCCATTATTTTGAGTAATGGGCAAACTTCTTCCAGTAGGACCTATCGCTCCAGTAGGACCTGTATCACCAGTAGGTCCTGTTTGCCCAGTTTGTCCAGTTTGTCCAGTTGGTCCTGTTTCACCAGTTGGTCCAGTTTGTCCGGTAGGTCCTGTTTCACCTGTAGAACCAGTTTCTCCAGTAGGTCCTGTTTGTCCAGTAGGGCCGGTTTGACCAGTAGGTCCAGTAGCTCCTGTTTCACCAGTTGGACCAGTTTGTCCAGTTGAACCGCTATAACCAGTAGGGCCGGTTTGACCAGTAGGTCCAGTTTGCCCAGTAGTGCCGGTTTGACCAGTAGGGCCAATTTGACCAGTAGGGCCGGTTTGACCAGTAGGGCCGGTTTGTCCGGTTTGACCAGTTTGACCAGTTTGTCCTGTCTGTCCTGTCGGACCTGTAGAACCAATATCACCTTGAGGACCAACAACACCATCAGTTATAAACCATAATGCTATACTCAAAGCAGTTCCTCCAGAACCCGATAAACATTTTATATTAATATAGTCACCTACTACGAAATCTAAATCGATATTTGTTATAGAACCTGTTAACCCTATATTTGATAATATTATTCCAGTTGCTATGTTATTTTTATATATCTCAATACTTCCATTTACACTAGGAGCATATGCTGACTTAGCACCTATATAATTCAATGTACAATTATTACCTATTTGTAATCCATACTGTGCTCCGTTATTATTACTTGTAGAACTAGCACCTGTTCCAAACGAAAATGAAAACCCATTATGATTTGTATCAAATCCATTTGCCTCCGCAAAAATAGCAAATACACCACCATTCGATGGACCAACTGGACCCCGAGGACCTGTTTGTCCAGTATATCCTGTATTTCCACGTGGTCCAGTAGGCCCTGTTCCTAACAAATCTAAACAATTACATGTTTTGCCAACTGGAACATCAAACCAACTTGGTGATAAAGGGTCTCCAAATTCGTCTGTTTTACATGTTCCTTGTATTTGTTTAAATTTTCTTAGCGCCGTATAATCACTCGACGACATGTATATATATTAACAGTATAATAGAGTATTATAAAAGAAAAACAATATTTATATTTATAATTATTATAAATATAATTCAATAAAATAATGATTCACTATTTGTGTTCGTTATATAAATAGATAAAATAATGTCATTATTTAATATGATATGGAGAACCTAGATTTAGATATAAATAATTATAGTATTAAAGACATAGAAAATTTTTTTAGATTAAAACCTAATTCTAAATATACAGCGGCTGATATTGAAGAAAAAGAATATCAAATTAGAGAACAATTATTAGGTAGTGGCCATATTAATAAACGTTTCAAACGTGATTTAATCGAATTTTTGACATTAGCAAAACAATGGCTAACATATGTTAAATGTAATAATACAAAAGACCAACCGACTACTATTCCTAAAAATTATAAATTAGATACACTAGATACTCCCATCTCAAAAGAGGTGATTCCGAGAACAGATGAATTAATTAATAGACCCGAAACTCAATTTATTTATGCTAATAATAGTGATTTTTTCCCTGGTACATTAAATCAATTGAATACACGTATAATTACAAAATGTGTTAATATTGATAGTCGATTTCGTGATAATTTATATACTACACAAAGTTCAGATTTCATTATACAAATGCCTATTAAATTTAGTAAGGTAGTTTCCATGCAATTATCTGCTCTTGAATTTCCAGTTTCTTTTTATGGTATTTCATCTTATTATGGTAATAATTTCTTTTATTTGAAAGTGAACTATAATTCATTTGATACATCTGGGTTAATCTTAGAATCCGAGAAAATTATAACAATACCAGATGGTAATTATAATGCTTTAGATTTAATAGAATCGATAAATACTTTATTATGTCCAAAGAATCCAGATACCACTATTAAATTTCCCAATGATATTTTTTCATATGTTCAATTATCACTGGGTGTTACTACAACTGGTTCTGGAACAGGTAAAGTTACTATCGCACCAGATGGTAGTCGTTCGAATTATATTAATGCAATAACAATGGATTTTACTTTGGATATAAATGGTATTAAAGATTCAATAGATATATCCAATAAATTAGGTTGGAATTTAGGATTTTTAAAATCAAAATATAGAGGTTCAAAAACCTATATAGCCGATACTGTAATAGAACCTTGTAATATTCGATATATTTACTTAGCAATAGATGATTTTAATAATAGTTCTAATAATCACTTTGTAAATGTTTTCAAAAAATCAATTATGAGTCCAGATATATTAGCAAGAATATCAATAAAAGGTTCTTATTTTAGTTTAATTATGGAAAGTGATTTTAATATTGTTACAGAACCTAGAAGATATTTTGGTCCAGTGGATATTCAACGATTACGTATTCGCCTTTTTGATGAAAAAGGACGTATATTACCAATGAATAATTCGAATTTTTCTTTTTGTTTGAACTTAAAAATGCTTTATGATTTATAATAAAATTATTTTGTTATTATATTATAATATAATAATGCCTACAGATTTATCTATTAATGTTCCACCTAGTTCTGGGTCGTATACTGGTTCTTTTTATGCTATGTATGCTCAAGGTGGTTATACTATAGAACAAGGATTACCCACAATTGTTCTAGCACCTCAAACACCTGTTGTTAGATATGATATTACAAACGCTTTACAAGTTCAATATGATGTTCGTACATTTAATAAAAAACTTGGTTTATTGAAGGATGCGAGTAATATTAATGTAGTAGATACGTCTTATAATTATGTTATTAATCGTTTTCCAAACGATACTATTACTTTGAATGCTAGTGAATTTGTATCTGGCATGACAAAAGAACAAGTAATTTCTCTTGGTACTTATACCACATTATATAGCGATTTTAATCAATATGTTAATACTTATTTTGGATATGCTGGTGGTTTTGCCTCATTATTTGCTTCTGTAAGTCAATATGATTATAATAACGGTGTATTTGACGCAAGTGCTTTTATATATATAATCAATGGTAAAAGCATTGACGCAAGTGGAGCTTATGTTAATAATTTAACCGGTTCTATAACATTATATAATATTAATAATATGATATCTTACGCCGTCGATGGTAATATATTCGCAAATCGTGACCCTAGTAATGGCACTACTGCTTCTGACATAAATGACCGTTCAAATTATGGTGTTGCTGATGGTTTTATGGCAGGTGATTTAATTTATATACCTCAAGGTACTACCATAACTATAAAATTAGGTATTGATTCTGAAAATTTTAATCCTTTGAATAATAATAATTCCAATCAAGTTAGTAGTAATAGTACATTATATAATAATTCATATTATACGGTAGCCACTACAGCATCTTTAACCAGTATTCAACGTGTTTTAACCGCACCATTAGTTATAAAATTAGATAATTTATCTACATCCTAATCTTTTTACATGTTCAATATATGAATATTGTATATTTCTAATATTATATACAATATATAAAATATATATACATGTCTTATTATTTAACACCAAATATAGAAAATAATGGAATATATTCAGGAGATTGTTATGTATATGATGCTTCTGGTGGATTTTCTATTGAACGTGGATTTCCTCAAATTAATTTAAATACAACAACACCCATTACCCAATATAATGTTTCCGATGCTCTACAATTAAGATTTAGTGTTCGTATATTAAATGATAAAATCGGTGTCATTAAAAATGATAATAACGATGAAGTTATTCAATTATTTTATGATGCTAGTAACGATTCTCTTAATGTTGATTCTTTAACTGTAACTACTGACGAATTTATAGGTGCTTTGAATGCTGAAAGTATTATTTCTATGGGTAAATTATCGTCATTATATAGTGATTTTAATTATACGGTAAAACAATATTTTGGTGACCCTTTTGGATTTTCCACTTTTTTTGCTGGTGATTTTAATTTTAATGTTAATAGAGGAGTTTTTGACGCAAGCGCATTTATAAATATTATCAATGGAAATACATTTGATATGGTTGGTTCCTATATTACTGATTTATCCGGATATTTTTCTATAAATGATTTGAATAAACATTTACGGTATATTACATCTACAAATGTCTTTAATAATCGGCCTCCAGCAGATAATTACGATATCACCGAAGGGTTTTTAGAAGGTGATTTAATATTTATTCCAAATGGTATGAATATAACGTTAAAATTAAATATTGAAGCAGAACCTTACGTTAATATAAATAATACCGGGCCGATGAATTTACAAATGGTTGATGCTAGTTTGAATTATTATGACTCAATTACAAATGTACAAAAAGTCACTACTTCTAGTATTACGAATATTACTCAAAGTTATTCTGTTCCAATTTTATTAATTCTATCCAATATTGATTTATTTAATTTCGATAATTTTAGTAAAAATTGGAACAAAGTATATGATGCAACTATTAAATGGTTAGCTGTTTCTATGTCTTCTGATGGTCGTAATCAATGTGCTATTGAAGAATATGGTGATATTTATATTTCGAATGATTTTGGATTAACTTGGACAGTTAAATATAATATTGGTAATGCGGTTAGTAATAGTGTTGCTATGTCATCATCTGGGCAATATATAACATCAAGTAATGGATCTAATATTTATATTTCAAATAACTATGGTAATTCTTGGACTCAGGTTTATAGTTTTGGTAGTTCTAATATTTATGTTTGTATTTCATTGAATGGACAATACCAAACTATTGTTTCTTGTGGTGATACTGTTTATACTTCCAATAATTATGGTTTGACATGGAATAGACTTCAAGATACAAATAGTGATTTATATAACTCTATCGAAGCGTTTCCTACCGCTGGTTTAGCTATGTCCTATAATGGTCAATATCAAACAATCGTTTCTGAAACTATTTATCTATCTCATGATTACGGACTTACTTGGTTTCAACCGATTATGGACCAATTCGAAGACCGAAATTGGATTTCAGTAGCAATGTCATCTAATGGTCAATATCAAACTGCTCTTGATTCTGGTGGTGATGTATATGTATCCAGTGATTATGGTAATACATGGAATTATATAGATAATCCTATTATGTTGGATAATGAATGGCAGGCTATACGTATGTCCGCCACTGGTAAATATCAAACTGCTATTGAGAAATTCGGTACTATTTATTTTTCTATTGATTATGGTGTTACTTGGAACGTATCGCCTGCTACAAATATAATTAATCGTAATTGGCAAGCTCTTGCCATTTCATCCAATGCTCAATATCAAACTGCTGTAGAATACGACGGTAGTATTTACATTTCTAAACTCATGTAATTTCTAATAAAATAATATTTAGTATTTATATATGCCTTATAAAACTCGTAAAGTACGTGGAAAAAATTGTTACCGCGTCTATAATCGTAAATCAAAACGCGTATTCGCTAAATGTACGTCTAAAGAAAATGCTATTAAACAAATGCGGTTGTTAAGAGCAGTTGAGAACAATAAATCTTTTAAATTACGTCTCAGAAATACCCGTAAAAATCGTAAATAAAAATCATGGAAATATTTCATTGTATGAAAAATGAAATATTTTATCTATACTTGTTGCTATACATGTTGCTATATTTGTTGAGCATGTATGTAAACCGATTTTGCTATATTTTTTAAAACTCGCTTCTCTGTTTTCTCAGCATCTTCATCCGCGCCTGTAACACCCCTCATCATTTTAAGACATTCCTCATATTTTGGTGATTTTACATCATTGAATTCTGGATGTTCTCGAATATATTGTGATAATTTATAAATCTTTTTATTCGAAATATGATTTATTGCCTTTTTCATTCTGTTTGACTCATTACCATATTCTCTTACCCAACCATTTTGTTCTTTTATATGGAGCGTTTCTCTTTTTGTATCTGTACAATGTAATGGTCTTGAATTTATATCACAATTTTTTAAACCTCGCTCGAAAATCTTTGTTATTGCTTCTACTAATCCTTGTTCCTTCGCACAAAATAAATCTGAATCCTCTATTTTTAATGAATTTATAAAATCTACTAATGTAATAGCATTTTTACATTCCTCATTCAAAAATAAATTTATATTAAATGTTTTGTTCTCTATATTATTCTCGATTTTCTCAATATTATTTGTTATTGTTCTCGATGTTACATTTTCTTTTAATTGTTTATTTTCTTCCAATAATTGTTGATTTTGTTTCATTAAATAATTACATATTTCTTTTGTTTGCTCTCTCAAATTTTCATTCTGTTTTATTAATGAAGTTTCTATTTTAATATCCTCATTTTTACTCTCCCAATAATTATCTAATGTTTTATAATATTCATAATTTTCCCCTTCTAATAAAAATATTTTTTGTTTCACTATTTTTTGTAATTTTGAAAATGTTTTCGCATTTTGAAATTGTATAAAACCTCTTATATATACTCCATTTTTATTATTAAAATATCCGAATATATGTTCTCGACATATCAATGATTTTAATAATTTTATTGTATTTAAATCCCACTTATCTATTTCATAATGATATTTTCGCTTTCTTATTTTTTCCATATTATATACTATAAATATATTTTTTATGTATATTTTGTGTAAATATATTAATTTGTGTAAAACTTGTGTAAAACTTGTGTAAAAAGGGGGTTGTCCAAAATTTTTTTATAATTATTTTTTTATAATTGATACCATAAATGCTTTGTATTATTTTTATTTTATTACGAAAAAATTTCTCAGTCTTGTGTAAAACTTGTGTAAAAGTTGTGTAATTTTGTTGGACAGCCATTTTTGGTTTATGCAGCGATTTTTATGCTTTGCCACTTTTTACTAAAAATCCATTTTCACAGCATGTCAGTCACAAATCACTTTTTGCAAAAACTTTCTCGAGGTTTTGAAAATTGGACAAGGTTTTCTTTGTCCATTTTTAAAAACCGAGGTCGACTTTTTTCATAAAGTTTTTTATTGTTTGGTAGTAAAACTATTTAATTTATAAAGAATTAACATAGAATTGTTTAATTGTTGAGAACCTCCGAGAATGTTCTCAAAAACATCGAAAAATTGTATATTTTGAGAACCCTACAAGAATGTTCTCGATGTTGTTTATAAATATGTAAATTAAAAGATTAAAAATCTAGTTTCGTCAATGGGAGAGCCATTTTTATACATGATATAACGAATAAGATTGTAATATTCTGTCATAGAAAGGGCAAGATGACCTTTTGTAAAATGAACATATGTATATGTTGCGGTTGCTCTTTCGCAGTTGAATAATAGATGTTTTTCAGGTATTTCTAGTAAAATAGCATATCTATTATCAGTTTTTGGAATTCGATTCATTTGTAATATTAGTATATTGAGAACATTTTTTATTTTGTTCTCCATAAAACATACAAAATAGGGATATTTTGAGAATTTCCGCGAATGTTCTCAATATTGTTTGTAAAATTACCATTTTCGATTATTAAATCGAGAACTTTCCAAAATAGTTTTTCTTTTATTAGAATATAGTGATTTCAGGATGCCTTGTAGAATTACTTGTATAATATCAGCGATATTCTTAATAGGAATGATTTTTATGATGAATGGTACGACGAGTAGTGGTATTATAAAAAATTATGAAAAACAATTACCACCGGAATTGAGAACAGTATATAATTCCATAGTAAAAGAGAGAACAAGTATATATTTTATGGGATATGTTTTAGGATTTGTTCTCGCATTAATGATAATTTTCTATAATGTTCAAATAAAAAAAGGATATATGTCAGTTTCCTCCATGGTTTGTTTAGTCGTAGCAGTTTCATTTTTGACTAATTATTTTTATTATATTTTGAGTCCAAAATCGAAATGGATGTTAGAACATATCAAGACACCAGAACAAAACCATGCTTGGTTAAAAATGTATAGAGGAATGCAATTTTATTATCATGGTGGATTAGCATTAGGAGTAATTGCTGTTGGTTTATTCGCATTTGCTTTTAGATGTTGAGAACATTTAATAAAATATATGATAATTATATAATAATAATGAACGACAATGAAATAATGAACGACAATGAAATAAATCATGTAATTAAAAAAATTACAGAAAGATATAAAACAGTAAATGATAACACAGTAAATGAAACTTATAAAAATGAAGAAACTTTTATAAAAGTATCCGTTCCAGATTATTTAAATGATCCTATTTTTGTACGATATAAAACAGATTTTATCAGTTTAGTAAAAGATTGTTATGTCAAATTATTAGAAAATTCGGAAAAAGTTAATACACAAAATTTACCAGCTGGTATTCCAGTTTCATCGCAAGAAAATATTAATAATAAATTTGAACAAATGAATATTAATAGTAATAAAATACAAGTAGCTACGAGTAAATTATATTATGATGAATCAACAAAAGAAATGAATTTTTATATAAATAGCGTAGTACGTAACGGTTCTATATCACGTATATCTTTACCAATAAGTATTTTCAAAGAGTTGGTAATAGATACTATCTTTACATGGATTTGTCGTCTGCTTAATCAAAATTTCCAAAAAGGATTTTTTGATAATAATCTTAATGTTACTGATAATGATAAATTATGGGGAAATTTAATCAATGAAATGTATGTTATAATAACTAATTACGACGATGAAGAATCTGGAATATTAAAGAGAATAACAGCTTTATCACAATATAGTATTCCTAATGAAAATAATAATTCAGTAAGTAGAGGAGGAACAAGAAAAAGAAAACGAAAGATGAATACAAGAAAAAAAACAACGAAAAATTCAAGAAATAAAAGACATAAACGAAAATAAAAAAAGATAAAAAAAACATAAAAAACATTGATATAAATAGATGTTCTCGTATTATATTTATTTATACTTCTACAAAAGTTCTCGATTTGATAATCGAAAATGGTAATTTTAAGTGAAGAACAAGAGAACATATACAACAATGTATCACAAGGCCATAACGTAGTAGTAGATGCTGTAGCAGGAACAGGAAAAACCACTCTAATATTATCTATTGCTGGTAGATTACCGAATAAAAAAATATTACAAATAACCTATAATAAATCATTGCGACATGAAGTAATGAAGAGAGCAATCGATATGGAACTGGAAAATATAAAAATACATACATTTCATAGTTTGGCAGTAAAATATTATTCAAGAGAAGCACATACAGATATAGAACTAAGAAAAATTATCAATAACAAAATAAAACCAAGTTCTCGAATTGATGAATTGGATTTGTTAGTTTTGGATGAATGTCAAGATATGACATTTTTATATTTCCAATTAATAGTAAAATTTATAATGGATATGGGTCATAAAATCCAATTATTGATTCTAGGTGATTATATGCAAGGTTTATATGAATTTAAAGGTTCCGATGTTCGATTTTTGAAATTAGGTGATTCTATATGGGAAAAATTACCGAATTTGAGAACAAACGAATTTAGTAAATGTACAATGAAAATGTCTTATAGAATAACAAATCAAATGTGTTCTTTTATAAATAATGCGTTGTTAGGAGAAAATCGAATGGCAGCATGTAGAGATGGAGAAAATGTGTCTTATATTAGAAATTCAATATATAATTTGATAAAAATAGTCTATGCTGAGATATTGAAATTGTTCTCACAAGGAGTAACACCAGGAGATATTTTCATAATAGGTGCCTCGGTAAAAGGAGATAGAAGTGCTATAGGAAAATTAGAGAACTTGTTAGTAGAACGAGATATACCATGTTATGTACCTATGATGGAAGATGAAAAATTAGATGAACGTGTAAGTAATGGAAAAATCGTGTTTTCGACATTTCATAGCGTAAAAGGTAGAGAACGAAAGTATGTATTTGTAGTAGGTTTTGATAATTCATATTTTAAATACTATGCTCGTAATATACCGAGAACAGTATGCCCGCCTACTATTTTTGTAGGCACAACAAGAGCAAAAAATGGATTGTATTTATTGGAAAGTGATTCACGTGCCGAAGACCGTCCATTTGATTTTTTGAAAATGAGTCATGTAGAAATGAAAAAAACAAATTATATACAGTTCAAAGGAATACATAAAGGAGAACATAATCCAAATTCATATATAGATGATGAAATCGATACATCTTTGGTGAAAAAGATAACACCAACCGAATTAATTAAATTTATACCAGAAGATATTTTATCAGTATTTAATGAAATGTTTGAGAACATATTTATAACAGAACGTGAGGCAACAGAAGAGAGCACAATAGAAATACCATCTATAATAGAGACAAAAAAAGGATTCTATGAGGAAGTAAGTGATATAACAGGAATAGCAATACCATGTATGTATTATGATATGTTAATACAGATATGGACAGGTTCTCAAAGTATAGAATTGGAAAACAGTATTTTAAATGAAATGATAAAAATCCAAATGAGTGATTTGAATTCTATAAAATATTCTTTTGTAAATGGAATAATAAATGAATTACCGAGAACAATAACAAGTATATCAGATTATTTGTATTTATCGAATATAGTATCATCATTACAAGAGAATCTGTTTTTCAAAATAAAACAAATAGAAAAAGAAGAACATAATTGGGTTAGTGATGAAATAGCATATGAATGTAAAGAAAGATTACGTAATACAGTAGGTGTGGATTGTCAGAAAATACCACCAAAAATAGAAGATTATATAACAATAGCCTCAAATGATGAACAACATAAAATAATCGACGAAGTTCTCAAACAGTATAATATAAGTGAAAAATTATTTCGTTTTACAGCAAGGGCTGATATAATAACAGAGAATGTATTTTGGGAATTGAAATGTGTGAATAAAATCACATTAGAGCATATGTTACAATTAGTAATATACGCGTGGTTATATAAATTACGTTCAGATAAAGATGGATATCCATTGGCAGATGATGATGAAAACGAAAAAATATTCAAACTCTTCAATATAAAGACAGGTGAAATAAAACGTTTGAATGCAACAATAGATGAATTGACGTATATAGTAGTAGAATTATTAAAGGTAAAGTACAAGACATGTATTCCAAAAACAGACGAGGAATTTTTATATGAATGTAATGCGTATATAGCAAAATATGAATAAAAAATAAATTACATATAGAACAAATTATATGTAATTTTGAACGTCTAGATAAACCATAATTGTTTGGATTTAAAAGCGTTCATTTTAGTATCAACACCGACCATCCAATTGGCATGAACAAAATGAGTATTATTAGGTGAAGCCCTATATTTTTCTTGGGCGTTTCTCCACTGTTGATTATTGTGTAAATCATTGAAATATAATAATCCATTAGGGAATTTTAGACTATCGAATGTTTTTATATTATAAATATTAGGATTAGATATCAAGATATTACGTAATAGAATTTGGTCATTATCATTATCATTTCTATTATTATAAACTAATTGACATAAAAGATTATTTTTTTGAATAGGTTTAAAAAGCATACAACCAGTACAAAACATGTTAATATCATCTTGAAACATAATATCAAAGTCTAGATTTTTGTAATTATCAATATAATCTTTATTCAAATCTTTTAATACAACAGTATCAACATCAAGATACCAAACAGTTTTGTTCTCACTTAATAAATTCGAAATGATTTTATATCGTAAATAGGATAATTCATTGAATTTTTTAGTAGCAAAATCACTTTTTTCCTTTGTATATTGACTATCATCTACCAGTTGTACATTATAATTACGAGATGATAAATATTCTACACTTTCGGTGTCAGTAACATAAGCCATATAATTTTCGATATTATTTTTTCTTAAACTTGCTAAGTGGTTATGAGCGATTTCGATACATCCAAAATTGAAAACACTAATGAATAAAAGATTATCCATTATATTATTATTATAATTTAGTATTTGTATCTTTATACCAAATTATATTTATTATATTTATTTTATTTATTAGATTACAATTTACAATAAAAAATTATGCTTCTGGAGCAGGTTGTTGTTGGATGAATTTTTGAATACATTCCCAAATTTTGGCAGATTCATCGATGCTGAATGTACCACGTTTTTGGGCAAGATTTAAGAATGAAACCATTACATTAAGAGCGGTGTTTTCATCGACAATTTTAACCTCAGTAAGGCGTTGTTCTGGTTGAGGGGCAGGTGGTGGAACTTGGCCGTCAAATTGGTTAGTTGGTTGTAGTTGTTCTTCAGTCATGGTGATATTATCCATTATATAAAAAATAATTATAAACTTTTTATATAGTTTCAAACGAAAATTATTATTTTTCTAAATGTTTATGACAAAAACAATAACGTTTATTTTTATATGGACTTTTTTTACAAAATTTATTATCTCCAATTTCAAGACCACAGACGTATTTATAGCAACAATTGGCTAGTTTTTTTTTATTAGCATTCCAAAGCCTACTGGCTTCATCAAAATTGATATTGACATCATATAATTGAATAGATGTATTGGTAATATTTTCACTGTTTAGTTTAGTTTGACTTCTTGTAAGCATTTTTCAATATAATTAATAACATCTATTATAAAATTATATATTCAATTTTTTATGTAAAATAAAGATATAATAGTAATAAAATGTCAAAAAATGTAGAGAAAAAAGTAGAATTTTGTATTTTTATGGAAATAATCATAATACCATCAAAAGAAGATATTTTACCATATAAGAATGAATTATGGTGGAATACTACTGAAATGACAAATTTCAAAAATTCAGCTATGTTCGAAATAGTTTCATTTATGAAAAAAAATAGAATATATAATTATGCGGAGGTTAAGCGAGTATTGTATCAAACATGATTTTCCAATAAAGTATCATTGATATATTTATCTAAAAAAACAAAGAACATATCATATGATAAATTTTGAGGGCGTTGTTCAGGGCGCATAGTAAGACTACAACCACCAGTATCTAAAATGGAAACATCGAATTTATTGATTTTATTTTTGAAACAGTAAAAAAGAATATTTTGAATATTTCGGTAATTATACGGTTTATAATGTAAATGTAATGAAATCTTGGAAGGAGGTATTCCAAAAAATATACAATTTTCAATGATATATTCAAAATCATCAAATTTAAGTTCTCCGACAGTATCTGAAAGACATATTTCATCAAAAGGAAATTTACCATGATAGTAGAGAACCTCTTTCAAAATGAAATCATTATCTATTTTACCGATAATAGGACATTTATTAATACAAGAAATATATAATTTTGTTTTGAAATTAGTTGTAGTATGTTCTCGATTTAACAATTCAAATATATTTTTGAATTCTTGTTTAGTTTCTCGAATATTTTTTGTAGTATTATTAATTTGAAATTTATTAGAAACAGATGTAATAAAAGAAAAATTACGTATATTATGATTTAATGCTAAATGGAGTTTCGAAAGAGATGGAATAAGTAAATAAATACCATCGAAATTATTATTATATTGTTCTAAATCTCTAGTAAATTCCAATTCACTCTTTTTAATTTTCAAAAATTCTTTGGCATAATTAAACATTTCGATAGAATCGTTCATTATAGGTAATATTTTATGTGATGTTAGAGAACCAATTTCAATGCGTTTTGGTAGATTTTCAGAATAAATAGTCTGGAATATTTCCATTTTTTTCGATGTTGGAAAGTTCTCAATACTAGCATTTTGAATTCCATCACGTAACGATACATCGAACAGATTTGGGTCTATTTTATTGAATATTTCGGTTTTCTTTGGACATGCGAGAATATTTTTACGGATAATTCGAGAACAATTAATCATTTTTATTATGTTAGAAATTTATTTACAAATTTACACTTGTAAATCAATAATTATATGAATTGTGTATTATAATCATGGACAAGGACAATATGTTCTCCATTGGGGTCACGAATAGTTTGATTTGAATCTGTAGTATAACCTGCTGGTAGTATAGGATTATAACTGGCATCTAATTCAAGAGTGTTATATACGATAGGATTTCCATCAAAATCGTATTTAAGATTTTGAAATTTAATAGGAATTCCACTAGCATCAATTACGACATTACTAGCGTCTCTTGAAAAATTACTAGGTAAAATAACTTCATTACTAGCATCGAGCATTAAATAATAAAAAATAATATCATTATTACTAATATCGTGGGCAGGAAGAGGACATGATGTATTTAATGGAGGTTTTACAATAGGCACTGGAATTAAACCTAATTTTCTAGTTAGAAAATCAATAAGATATGTATCATCATTACCCCAACCGTAATAATCACAGCCAGATAATTCGACAATTTTAGTATCAATATATTGACCATCTGATGTATATAAATTACAATTGAATGTAATTTGTTGAAAAGCATCAAAATCCATAACTGAATATTTGAAACCGGATATATATTTAATAGGAGGTGTGAATGGTGTAGGTACAACCTCAACAGTTTGCGTATTAAGATTCATGAATAATATAAGTAAAATATATTAAGATAAATTATTCTAAATATATTTTTATTAGCATTTATCGTATTGTGATTTTACAATTGTAATTATAAATAATACATTTGTAGTTTATTCAGTAGCAGGGTCAGCAACAGGTTCAGATACAGGTTCAGATACAGGGTCAACAACAGGTTCAGATACAGGTTCAGATACAGGTTCAGATACAGGTTCAGATACTGGTTCGACAACAGGTTCAACAACAGGTTCAGATACTGGTTCAGATACTGGTTCAGATACTGGTTCGACAACAGGTTCAACAACAGGTTCAACAACAGGTGTAGGATAATACGTTAGACCTAATTTATTAGATAAGAATTCAATAAGATAACTATCATCATTACCCCAATTTTTATAATCGTCACCATCCATATGGACAATTTTTGTATCCAAGTAATCATTATTTTCTGTAAATAAGTTACAGTTAAAAGTTATACTAGCAAATGGTATAAATTCAGTAACTGAAAATTTAAAATAATTAATGTATCTTGGTTGCTGTAAAAAAGGAGAAGGCAAAACGTTAATAGAATTACTAAAGTTCATGAGTATAATATAATATAATATTTTTAGATATAATATTATAATTATGAACAAATATATTTATGGACCTTTTGGAAATAGTTCGTCTAGAATTTTTGCGTGTTCCTCGTCGGATATACGTGTTAAGTTTGCTTTTTGGGCCAATAGATTTATAATATACTCATCATCATCACCCCAATTAGTATATTCATCTCCAGAAATTTTATAATTAGTACCATCTACTGTATGAAAATATTTATTCATAAGAATAACAGCAAATAGAATTTCTTTAGATGGAATAAATTCATGTGGAGCAAATCTGAAATAAGTTACATAACCATTTGATGATTCTAAATAGAATGGTTTAATTTTATATGGATTAAATTCAGTGTTTTCAGGTGGCAATAACACTGGTTCAGGTACAACTTCAGTGGTAGATTCAGGTACGATTTCAGTGGTAGGTTCAGGTACGATTTCAGTGGTAGGTTCTGGTGCGACTTCAGTGGTAGATTCAGGTGCGATTTCAGTGGTAGGTTCAGGTACGATTTCAGTGGTAGGTTCTGGTGCGACTTCAGTGGTAGATTCAGGTGCGATTTCAGTGGTAGGTTCTTCTGTGGCAACTTCAGTGGTAGGTTCTTCTGTTGCAACTTCAGTGGTAGGTTCTTCTGTGGCAACTTCAGCAACAGGTTCAGGTACAACTTCAGCAACAGGTTCAGAAACAGTTTCTTCAATTTCGATAGTAATATTATCTTGTTCAGATGACATTTATATATACATACATATGAATAATTTTTTATATTTTTAGATTTAAAACACTTTTATATTTCAAATTCATAAGTTCAACTAAAGAATCATAACTTAGAATTTTGTCACGTTTTAAAATATCAGAACCTTCTTCAATTAGTTCTTTTGAATTTCTAATAATAAATTCAGCATAACCATAAGCATCATTAATAAGTACAGCGACTTCTTCATCAATAATTTCTTTATATTTTTCACTCATACTAGGATATATTATTTTCTTACCCATACCATAATAACAAACCATTTTTTCAGCCAATTTGAGTGCTTCTTCAAAATCATTGATAGCACCAGTTGTAACAGATACACCATAAAAAACTTCTTCAGCTATTCTACCAGCTAATAAAATCATAAGATGTTCAAATAAAGCATCTCTTGTAAAAATATTGGTATTAGATGACTCAAAAACAGTATAAGCAGGACTATTTGGTGATGACAAATTAATAATAACTTTGGTCATTTTAGCATGATGTGTTGATAACATACCGACGATAGCATGACCTAATTCATGAATAGCAATTTGGTCGATAATATCAGTAGTGAATTGATGTTCAGATGGTTGCCAACCAGCAAGCATTTTATTAACAATAACATCAATATCACTATTAGTAAATTTATTTCGATTTTCTCTTAATGCGTTCAACATAGCTTCATTTAAAAGGTTCTCAATTTGAGCACCAGAAAATCCATTAGTAATTTCAACTAAATTATCAATATGAATAGTAGAATCGTATGGTTTGCCTGATGAATGAATATTTAAAATAGCCTTTCTAGTAATTTTATCTGGATTACCGATATAAATACGTTTATCTATACGACCTGGTCTAGTAAGAGCAGTATCTAATAAATCAGCACGATTAGTAGCACCGATAACAAAAATACCCGACGTATTTTTGAAACCATCTAACGCAACTAAAAGTTCATTTAAAGTACTATCACGTTCATTACCAGAAGTATCACCATCAGATGACCTTTTGCGTCCAAGAGCATCAATTTCATCAATAAATATAATACAAGGAATATTTTGTTTGGCTAATTTAAAAAGTTCTCGAATACGACTAGAACCGACACCTACATATTTTTCTTGAAATTCTGAACCGGATACAGCAATAAAACCAGTTTTAGCTTCACCGGCTAATGCTTTTGCTAATAATGTTTTACCATTACCGGGAGGCCCTTCAAAAATAAGACCCTTTGGGACACGAACATTATAAGGCGCATACTTAGCATAATTCGAAAGAATATCGATACATTGATTTAATTCATTTTTGATATTATTATAACCACCAACATCATTAAAATTAATCGGGGATTTTTCAATAACTTCGAAATTTTCAGATTTCTTAGTTTTACTGGACGAACTTTCACCACGTTTTCCATATGAACGCATAGGATTACCATAGATATCGTAATAATCCGATTGTTGTTCATCAGTATCACCGACATTGTTCGCATTTTGTAAGTCAGCACTTAATTGATTAATAACACTTTTATTAATAATAATACGCACTCCACTTGACCTACGTTTTCCAGTAGAATTATTATTTAATAATTGGTCGAACATTTCAGAATCACCATCTTCTGCTGGATTATAAAATCCATCATTATTGTTATTCAAAATTTCATTATTTTGTATAGTAGCATTTTTGGAATTAAGTCGTTTGAGATATTGTTCGTTGTAACTAGAAATAGGATATTTTCGATAGTTCATATTCATTGACAAAGTAGATTGAATATTCCTATATTTTTGGAAAATAAACCCATTTGATAGCGCGAACAAAAAAAGAGTAAAGAATAATTGATTCATTGAATAAATATAATACGCAAACTTTATGTTGTTGCTGTAAATAAATTATTTAATTTACAAAATATTTGTAAAGAAATAAATATTATTATATTTACAAATTTACAACTGTATTATGCTAATAAAAATATTTGTAAATAAAATAGTATAGTTATACCATATACGCACTTATAATAACAATGATGCGTAAAAGATTCAGTGAAAATATTTGTCAAACAAGTTCGCAGTTTGACACTTATAGAACATTGAAAGCCGATATTTCCAATTACATAAAATTAAATGATTATCAAAAAATGTATATTGAATATTTTACTGATGAGCAAAAAAACGAAATAATATTGTTATACGATACAGCATTAAGTAGTTTATTAGAAGCAATGTATGCGAAAATTTAATAAAAAATAATATAAATATTTGTTAATTATATTATTCAATTATATTTCAAAAAATGGAAGATATCGATGATATAGACGACATCTATATGTATGTAGATAAAGAAAATATATCAAAAGAAAAATGTGAAATCATAATAAATAAATTTATTGATGATGAAAGAAAAGACAAAGGAGTTACATCATTGGGTGAAAGTAAATATAAAGTTACAAAAGATATAGTAATATCTGGTTTATATGATTGGAAAGAAATAGATGATTATTTATACGAAAAATTATATTTAGCTTTAAATAAATATTCAAAAAATATTTTAAAAAAAAAAACAGGGGAAAATATTACATTATTTGGTAAATTAATAAATATGGAAAACTATATTATTGGGATAGCAGATTATGGATATCAAGTACAACATTATAAATCAAATGAAGGATTTTATGAATGGCATACAGACAATATAAAACGTGATGTTTTGAAAATTAATCAAGACAGAGTTCTAACATTTATTTGGTATTTAAATGACGTAGAAGTAGGCGGCGAAACAGAGTTTTTGAATGGAAAAATAAAACCAACAGCAGGTAAATTACTTTTATTTCCATCAACTTGGACATATATACATAAAGGTAATATGCCAATATCAAATGATAAATATATAGTTACAGGTTGGTTAGGTCATAGAATAACAAACAATAAACTGAAAGATAAAATATAATATTTATCGCTTTAATAAATAAATAAATAAATAAATAATATAAATATTTGTTAATTATATTATTGAATAATATTTCGAAAATAGATGGAAAAAAATGATGATATAGATGACCAGTATATTTATATATATAAAGAAAATATATCAAAAGAAACATGTGAAATGATAATAAATAAATTCAATAATGATGAAAGAAAGTTGGAGGGCGTTACTTCAGGAAATTTAGTATCTAAATATAAAATAACAAAAGATATATTAATATCTGGTTTATATGATTGGAAAGAAATAGATGATTATTTGTATGAAAAATTAAATTTAGCTTTAAAAGAATATTCAAAAAAAAATTTAAAAAAAAAATCGGGTGAGAATATTACATCATTTGACAAATTGATAACTATGGAACATTATATTTATGATTCGGTTGATTTTGGTTATCAAGTACAATATTATAAAGCGAATGAAGGAATTTACGAATGGCACACAGATAATGTAAAGAATAACGTTCTAAAAAAAAATCAAGTTAGATTCCTCACGTTTATTTGGTATCTAAATGATGTAGAAGTTGGTGGTGAAACCGAATTTTTGAATGGAAAAATAAAACCAGAAGCGGGAAAATTACTTTTATTTCCAGCGACATGGACATATATACACAAAGGAAATATGCCAGTCTCAAATGATAAATATATAGTTACAGGTTGGGTAGGTGATAAAATAATAAACAATTAATGAAAATAAAAAAATATGATATTGTGATGAATATGATATTTAACAAATGATATTATAAGAGGCTAATTTAGATTTGAGAGTATTAGTGGCGCTCTTGAGATTATTCGTGGTTTGTTTTAATTCATTACTAGCTTGTTGAATATATTTGACATCGATGTTATCAGACATAGCAATACTAACACCATGTTCGCATAAAATATTCCAAGTGTCGATAGTTTCCACAGATTTATTAATAATATTCTTTTCTTCAGGAGATAATGCTGCGCTGTTTAAAGAAACGTCAGTAGGTGAAACAAAATAATTGATATATTTCATGGCACAATTAATTTCTCCCATAACATCCTCGATGACGATTTTGGTATCATGAGCGGATTTTGGTAATTGAATAACAGTAGTGGCGAAAACAGTTTGCTTGAATTTACCAAAAATATTGGATAAATTCACAATTTTACCGAGTGCTATAGAAATAGATGTTAAAAATCCAATATCATTAATGATGTTAACATTTTGTAATTTGGTAATAAACCCGGTGAATAATAGACTCAATTCATCGGCAGCATCTGCGAATTGATTGAAACCTTCAATATCGATATTGAGGTCCATATGTTTGGTTTCAGTGGCAATTCTACCTGCTGCTTGAAAAAGAGCGGTATAATCTTCAATAGTACCTTTTCCATGGAAATCTTCACATTTTAATTCACTAGCATATGCTTTTATTTGATTAACAAGTGCGATAGTTTGACCACTAGGGTCAAGAGCGTCATCATATGTTTCAACATATTGTGAAAGATTTTGATGAATATCGGGGTCATACAAAGCAGGTAGAGTAGTATCAAAAGTAACACGGTCAATAATAGTACCATCAGCACCAGTGCCCTCTTGATTTGTAATTTCATAACCTATACCGAATGTGGTATTGATAGATAAATCACTGACTATGGGTATAATGGTAGGTAAGGTATCGTCGCAGGATAAGTCAAATATGGATACGCAGTTAGAGGATATGTCACTAGTGGATATGGATACATTGTAGGATAAATCGATTGAGTTAGATACGCTGTTTGGAGATTGGCCCGATTGATTGCCGTTATTGTGTCCATTTGATTGGCCGTTTGTATTAGATACATTTGAGGATTCATTGGTAGGAGAGGAACTACCCGAGTGTTCATTCGGTGAATTCATCTATATAAAGAAAATATAAAACAAATTATCAAAAGAAAATAATTCCGCTAAAATGAACGCATGTATGGTACGTAAAAATTACAAATGTAATTAATAATTACACTTGTAATATTATTATCTAACTTTTAGAACATTTGAGTTAGAATTTGTGTTTTTTCTGGCACAACCACGTTTATGCGCGGCCAGTGCTTTCAAATTATTCGCATTAAATAATTTACATAAGTCACATTTCAAACCGGGTTTTTGAATAGGAGCGGCATATTTGGTTGATAGGAATTTATCAAGAGATGGAAAACGAATTTCATCAATTTGGGCGAAAACTTTCTTTTGAGATTCTTTAAAAACCTCAAACAAAGCATTTTTCTGTGAAAGAAACAATTGATATTCATTATTGATAGTATCCAAAATATCTTTTGGAATCGTACAATCATCGTCCGCTGATTTGAATTGACGTAATTTCATAGAAAGATTATCGATAATATCGATAGCAGCTTCTATTTTAGTAGGAGAATATTCAGTATTATGAAGATAAACAATAATACTATTATTATGAAATTCAATTTGATAATTTTTTTTAGAAGAAATACCACTACTCTGAGATAATAAAATACCATTATAATTATGTTCTTCACAATAACCAAGGAATGTATTAACATCGTCGATATTTATGTTTTCAGACTCGTCTTTGGATTGAATAAATATATTTGTTTTACGCATACGTTTTAATAAAATAGAACTAGTAGTATCATTAGATAATCCAGTATTCTGTATTAAAATTTCCGCACTATTATACATTTTATTAAGAACCTTGGATAGTTGTTTATCAATATAGTTTTGCTGTGATTTATTTCTATCATCATTATTAATTCTGTTTATAATATCATTGAGTTCAGATATTATTTTTTGATGAGCATTTTGATTATTATGATGATTTTCTTTGATAGTATTAATATTATTAATAATACGTTCTTCGCTATTGGAAATAAACGAATAAATAGGTTGTTGAATATTTTGTAACATAAGTGAAGATTTGATTTCGAAATTGTTGATAAATTCTTTCATTGAATTGTTATCAATACGCTTTAATAAGGTTTTGGAATCGTCCGACAGAGTTTTATAGAATCCATCGATAGATTCTTGTAATTTTGAATAATGCTGTGCTTGATTTTTAGGTATTAATTCATTTAATACAATGGACGTTTTATCGATAAGAATATTATTATTTTTTTCGATAAGAGGACCGATTTTTTCATAGGTATTATTTTGAAAAGTGGTTTTAATATCTTCGATATAATCGCGTTTCAAATCATTTATTTTCGAAATTAGATTGATGTAATTTTCATTGTTGTTATTAGATATAGTTTCTTTCAAATTGACAATCGACGATTTCAATTCGTTAATATTATTATTATTATCATAGATAGACGTCAAAATTTGTGATTGAATAGTACTATTCATAGTATTATTCATATCAGTCAAAAGTTTTTCAAAAATATCTATAAAAAATAGATTGACAGCATCAAAATTGAGTTTTGGGTTTTGTTTATAAAACGTACATATTCGTGAATTAGACGTCTCGAGCTTCATTATATATAATTCCAAATTATATATATGATTACAGAAAATAATATTTTTTTTTTAACTAATTATAATTTATTATTTATGAAATGTATCGGTTTTTTAAGGTAGGATTGTTTGTAAATTAAAATTTTATTCATTGATTCCACTATCAGAACTTGTTTCACTATAAGAGTAATTATAACTACAATCCAATCCATTATACGATTTTGGAACATCGAATTTCATCATGAGCGATGATATTTGTTTATTTTTTTCGATAATTGTTTTATTTAACATTGCGTTTTTATTTTGTAAAGTTAGTAATGTGTTTGAATGATTTTGATTATGGTTGTGATTATTGTGATTATAATCATTTTCGTTATGATGATGGCATAATTTGGTTAATCTATCTAATTCGTGTTGAAGATATAAAATATATCGAATCAAATCATTGTATTTCATTCGTAATAGATGGTTTTCATTAATAACGTATTTATTGGGGGTATAATATCGTTTCATTGATATAATAAATAATTATACAATTTTTATTAGAAAACAAAAATCCCTAAAGCATATATGCTTTGTTTTTCGATATTACATAATTACAATTTGTAATTACAAATTACAAATATTACTACAATGTAATTACAAATGTGTAATAATAATTACAAATTTTAAAAGCATAAATGGAGTGAAAAGTTTAGGATATTAGAAATAAATTTATCTGTAAAATAAATTGTATGTGACTATATTATAAATGTCTGCTCAGACTACAGTTCCCCCAGTTCCGCCATTTCAACAATGGCAAAACTTTTTCCCTGCTGGCGTTCCTCCTTATGGCTACGATAATGAAATGCTACAACAGATTTTGACCACTGTTGCTGGTAATGCTGAACAAACGAAACAACAAGCAGCAAATGATACTGCTCGTGATATTTTGAGAACAGTTGAAAGAAATGGTCAAGATAACATGTCAACAACTGAACGTGTAAATGCTCAACTCGCAAGTGCTGTTGAAAGAAACGGCGCTTTAAATATTTCTGCTACTGAACGTAATGGATTTACTGGTGTAAATGCTACTGAACGTATTGGTGGAAACATAATGACAGCAATTGAAAGAGTTGCTGGAGAAGGTAGATTAACAACCACTGTAACCGATTCTGCTAGTCGTCAAGCAGCAAATGATAGTGCTCGTGATATTCTTGCTGCTGTAGAGAGAAATGGAAATAACGCTGTTAATGTAACAAAAGATACTCACAACGGATTACTTGGTGCTATTGAACGTAATGCTGGTGAAAATAGAATGACAACAGTAACCGTTGGAGGTCAAAATGATTCTAAATTAGCAAATGTACACAACAATCTAGCTGGTCAATTGACTAATATGGAAGGAGAATTGTTATCCACTTTCAATGTTATAGCAGGTGATATTAAAACCGGTGTAGCAAACTCAGCATGGGAAAGTCGTACTGGAATTTCCGCTGGTTTCGCCGCAACAGCATTAGAATCAGCAAAAAATACATCACTTCTTTCAAATCAAGCAGCAACACACTACGCATCACTTACATTAGAAAATGCTAAATCAGATGCTCTTTTATCAAACCAAGCATCAAACCAATATGCTAGTCTTTTATTAGAACAACAAAAAATGAAAGAATATTTATCAGCAAAAGGAGATAATCAATTCGCAATGACACAATTAGAACTACAAAAGGCTAAGAGTGATATTTTAACACAAGCATCTGCTCATTTCTCAGTAAATCAACTAGAACAACAAAAGATTCGTGAATCATTATCAGCACAATTAGCAGATGCTAAATATGAAGCATTAAAGAGCCAACAATTCTTAGCAGATAAGATGAGTACATGCTGTTGTGAAGTAAAAGAAAAGATTGATTTAGTTGATCGTGATAGACTACGTGATAATTTAAATACAGCAACTAACGATAACAATCTTTTAAAACTTGCTGAATTAGCTGGTGAGCCAAGATTCAGAAACGGATTTCCATTTGGTGGTTATGGACCATACGTAGATGGTCCAGCATACGGATATGGTCCATTTGGTTCTCAAGGACACAATAACACCCATATTTATACCGAAGAACGAGGAAGAAGAAGTAGAAGAAGACATTCTCGTTCCCGTTCCCGTTCCCGTTCAAGTGACAGAGGAAGTAGACATTGACGGGCGAAAGAATCACGAAAAGAATGTCCAACAATAGTTAGGGTAATAACAAGACGGCGAAATCGCAGTAGGTCGAAATCATTAACGTCATCAGATTCGTCAGATTCATCAAATTCATCAGAAACATCAGAAACTTTTCATTCTTCAAAATGTTCAAAATACATAAAAAAAATATTTATCAGAGGGCCAACTGGGCCAGCGGGCCCTCCAGGAACACCAGGTAATCAGGGTATTCAGGGTCCAACAGGACCTTTTGGTAATACTGGCGCCGCTGGAGCAACGGGGCCTTTTGGTAATACTGGTGCCGCGGGAGCAACGGGGCCTTTTGGTAATACTGGTGCGGAAGGTCCAACCGGACAGATTGGCTTTACTGGTGCGGAAGGTCCAACCGGACAGATTGGCTTTACTGGTGCGGAAGGTCCAACGGGGCCTTTTGGTAATACTGGAGAACAAGGAATTCGAGGTTTTACAGGGCCTCAAGGAATGAGAGGTGCGCCAGGCGACCCGGGGTTTAATGGTGATGTGGGTCCAACCGGACCTATAGGACCAACCGGACCAGCAGCATAAGATGATACGTTTCTTTTCGTGGTTCGATACTAAAAATATTGATTATATTTTATAAAATAAATAAAATCAATAAAATTACATAATTTGTTTAATAATAAGATGACAAGATAATGGTTTAGTTAATGCGCCAGTAGCAGCGTCAATTTGTAATCCACCAGATACAGCGGTTGAAGGGTTATTAATACTCAATACAGAAGAAGAACCAGATGGGGTAGCAACAATTGACATACCAACAATAGCACCATTACCTGATTTACCAACAACGGTCATTAAAAGTTCATTACCATTTAAAACAACAACAAGTTCTCCAGTATTTTGAACAGTAACTTGAAATGTAATTTCAAATACACTATCAGGTGGTAATGAGAACTGTGTAGAACTACCAGTAACACGTTGTATAGTTCCATATGGATTAATAACAGGACTTGGAAAATTAACAGCATATCCAGGGTCAATTGGGTCTGGATTATCATTAATTTCACCACGAACACCACTCATTAAACCATAGAAATCAGCAAAATTAATTATACTATTATTACCTTTTTCGCCGGTAGGACCGGTGGGACCGGTAGGACCTCTAGAACCGAGAGGTCCAGTAGCGCCGGTAGGACCAGTAGCACCTGATTCGCCATCATCACCTTTAGGTCCGATAGGTCCCATAGAACCAGTAGAACCAGTTGAACCAGTTTCGCCTTTTTCACCAGTGGCCCCAGTAGCACCAGTTTCACCTTTCTCTCCAGTAGCACCAGTAGCACCAGTTTCGCCTTTTTCGCCAGTAGCACCAGTTTCACCTTTCTCTCCAGTGGCACCAGTTTCGCCTTTCTCGCCAGTGGCACCAGTTTGACCAACATCACCTTTTGAACCAGTAGGACCAGTGGCACCATCGTCACCATGACAGCCTTTCGGACCAGTAGGACCAGTGGCACCATCGTCACCGTGACAACCTTTTGGACCAGTAGGACCGGTGGCACCATCACATCCATCTTTACCGTGACATCCACGCGACCCGGTAGGACCAGTAGGACCGGTATCTCCATCACATCCACTTTTCCCATGACATCCACGTGGTCCAGTGGGTCCAGTAGGACCGGTATCTCCATCACACCCATCTTTACCGTCACGACCGTCTTGTCCATCTTGACCATCGCGTCCATCTTCACCATCACATCCATCTTGACCGTCACGACCGTCTTGACCATCTTGTCCATCTTGACCATCTTGACCATTTTCGCCGTCTTTACCATCGCGACCATCTTTACCATTTCTACCATCTCTGCCGTCTATACCATCTTTACCATTTTCACCATCTTGACCATCTTTACCATCGCGACCATCACGTCCATCCTCACCATCTTTACCATTTTCACCATTTTTACCATCACGACCATCTTTGCCATCACGACCAGATTTACCATCTTTCCCATTTTCGCCGTCTTTACCGTCTTTACCGTCCATTCCATCACGACCATCTTTACATTCTTTATATTTGATATTACAAGGTTTTTTACAATTTTTATCAGTTTTACATTTTTTATCAGAGTTACATTTTATATTTTTACGACTATTACATTTATTGGAATGCTTTATTGAGCATTCACTATCGCTATCATAGCAGTCTTTTGGCATATATAATGGTATTATATATATAATAATAAGAGTATAAAAATATATTAAAATAAAATAATTTTTGCTAGATATTAGCAGTTAAAAAACGCGGTGTGATTAAAACTTTACATTAGTAATTTAAAAATATAAAAATTCAAATTATTAATTCAATTTCTAATTTATTGTAATAAGAATACATTTACCATCTTTTGTACAATCTTTCGAATATTTAATTTCACTTTCGTATGAGGTTTCTTTTTTGTCCTTGTTTTTATATTTATCTACTTTTCTACAAGAACTATGTTTTTTACAATGTTCTCGCTCTTTTTTTTTACAATAATCACATCTTTTACATTGTGGGCGTTCTCGTTGGTGTTCTCGTTCTCGCTCTTTTTTTTTACAATAATCACAACAATAACTACGTTCATCGTCAGAATAATTATCAAGAGAACAATCATCATCTGAGCATGACTGGTATTTACACGACGAGGAGGGCATTATAATATATATTATATATATAATAACTATATTATAAAAAATAAAAAAAAATATATTAGATTGCCTAGATGGTTGCAGTTAATAAAAATAATATTTGTACAATTGTAAATTTGTGGTTACAAAATCCATTTTTTATTGAGAACATTTTCAACACTTTCAAGAGAGCCTTCAACCCAGCCTTGATTAGTAGATAATAATTCACCAACAACAATCATATTTTCATATGGATTTTGGGCTTTTTGTAAAAATTCCATTCTATTTTTGAAAGGTTCTCGAAGTGGTTCAAAATAATGTGTTCCAATATCAAAATAATAATCTTTCATCGAAGTTAATTTCAAAGATTCAGGTTTAATTCCGAGTGATAATTCTAGAATAGAACAAACCATAGAACGATTTTCAGAATTATTTTGTAAAAATTTTTTCATATATAGAGAACCTTTGTTATCATTATATGCTATCATATAAATACCTTCATCTGGATTCATTGGTATTATTTTTTGTAATGGTCCAGGAACAACAGTGAGATTTGGTACATATTTTTTCATGATAGGAATGGAGGATTTCGAGAACTTACCATATAATCGTATAAAAGGTTGTCCATGTATTTGATTATAAATACTGTTTTTAGAGGATGCGTTGGGTATCAGTTTCAGAACACTTTCAATGGTAGTAGCCATAATAACTTTTTCACATAAATACATATTATTTTTATTACCAGATTTACTTTTAATAATAATCTCAGTATTCGATTTTCGATTGATTTTAGTAACAATATTATTAAGATGAATGTTCTCAATACCAATCTTTAAAGATAGTATTTCCATTAATTTTTTCCATGGAACTGAGAACCCAGTCCATTGTTGATAGTTATCATCAAAACCATAATTATATAAAGTTTCGTATGCGTCTTCATTTTCATAATCAGTATAACCGGAACATTTGATGAATGTATTATACATATCACAACCGAGAATAGTTGTAGCATATTCTTTGAAAGTTTTGTTTCGGTTCTCAGTATTATTATGAAATTCTTTTTTAAGTTTCAAGAATACTTTTTTAACATCACAAGTATTATCAAAAGTAGTAGCAAAATGATGACCGGTTTCGAATTCATAAATAGGTATTTCAAGTTCTCGCATTAATTTCAATAATAGTTTATCTTTTTTCTTTCTGCCTATACCAGCGCCTGTAACAACTGACGTCCCATGAAACATTTCATTATTCGCACGACCACCGAGAACATTTTCTTTTTCTAGTAAAACAATGTTTTTATTTGGTGATAATTTTTTAATTTTATGAGCGGCATATAGACCGGCGATACCACCACCTATAATAATAATATCAGATTGAATATATTTTTCCATATATAAAATAAAAATATATTTATTTGTTCTCTAAACACGAAATTATTTTAGTAATAAAATGTTAATAGTAGCAGTAACTTGTGGGATAGAATTACCAGAACTAGGAGAACCATAGAGAGTTACAAAGTTCGATAAATTAGTATTATTTATCAGTTGTAATTTACAAGCGAACCCGATAGGTGATAAGTCAGTTTGGGTTATCATGTCGTTCTCATTTATTTCAATAATAAAATTAGATGTAGTTTGTGCTGAACCAGAAATAGCGCCGATTGTACTAGCAGGAATAATATTGATTTGGTTTTTATACATTGAGAACTGACATGCTTCGAGATGATAAATACTAGTAGAAACATAATAAAATCCATATTTCCAAATAAATATTTCGGCAGAGTTTGGAACATGAGCACAATCTCCAAACAGCGAATTATGAGTGTCAAATATCACAGAACCACCGGTTGGTATGATTTGTTCAGTAATACTATATGCGTTAATGAATGTTTGAGAAATACTACCAGTAGGTCCAGGTGGTCCAATAAGTCCCATAGGACCAACTAATCCCATGGGTCCAATTAGACCGATAGGTCCCATTTCACCAGTATGTCCCATCGCGCCAGTATGGCCCATTTCACCTGTTGGTCCCATTGCGCCGGTTGGTCCCATTTCACCTGTTGGTCCCATTGCGCCGGTTGTTCCCATCGCGCCAGTAGGTCCCATTGCGCCAGTAGGTCCCATTGCGCCAGTAGGTCCCATTGCGCCAGTAGGTCCAATACAATAACAGTAACGATACATACAATTACAATGTAATAGTGATAAACTAACATCTATAAAAGATTTACCACATGTAATACAACTACGAGGAGAATTGTCAAAAGAAAAAACATTGTATGAACAATCATCGTTTTTAATCTCAATAGTATTTTCTACAATGTTCTCGATTTGGTTATCCATAATATATATTTTACAATATATTTATTTACTAAACTATTACCATCAATGGTAATAAAACACAATTTATATTTACAAAAATGTAAATATAATTAAAAAAATACAAAAATTACAAATTGTAATTTACAAATTTACAATTGTACTTTTACAAATGAATTACAAATTAACGATTTTTGTGATTTTGTAGTACGATTTTGTAATTCGAATGTTCTCAATGTTACATAAAATATTTATTTATTTGTTGTGTTTATAAAAAAATTAGTAGGTGGTACAAAAGTATTTTTCTTACTACAACCACGTATATGAGCAGATAGACTTTTTTTAGTAGGTGCGTCAAAATTGTTACATAAATGGCAACTATAACCACTCTTTTTAGTAGTAGCGTATTTTGTAGAAAGAAATTTTTCCAAAGCAGGAAATCTTAGTTCATCAATTTGTAATAATAATTTCTTTTGTATGTCTTTTGAAATATTAACAAGAGCATCTTTTTGAGTAATAAAATTTTGGAATTCACGATTAATGTCATCGAGAACATCTTTACTAATAGAACTTTCATCAATATCATAAGATAATTCTTCTAATTTTGGGTCAAGGTTCTCAATTATATCAATAGCAAGTTGTATTTTTTCTTTTGAATATTCTACATTATGAATATAAACAAGAATATTACCTTTATTAATATCTATATGGTAGTTAGGCTTACAAGTAATACCTGTATGTTGTGAAAGGAAAATAGCATGACAGTTTAATTCTTCACTATCACGAATAAATTTCTTAACTTCATCTGGATTTACATTACGGTCATATGCTTTGTTCTCAAACATAATAGTTGGTTTGTTCTCTCTTCTAAGAATAAAATCACCAGAGGCACGTTGACCAGATGTATTTATAATTTCACCACATGGAAACATGAGAGTCAATAATGATTCTAAATGATTTTCACCTAATTGTCCTTTGAAACTTGAGTTACGAAACTTCTTTAAGTATTCAGATAGTTCATTCATGACGGTATCTTGTTTTGTAAGCGTAGATGATGTGGAATCTTTCATAGAAATTAAATTATTTTGTATTCGTTCTTCACTTGATGCTATGTATGTATAAATAGGTTGTTGTACATTTTGTAACATACCAGCACATTTCACTTCAAAATTGCTAATAAAATCTTTTAAAGAATCATTATTAACAGATTTCAGTAACGAATTAGTGTCTTCTGATATAGTATTATGAAATGTTCTCAATACCTTCTCAATTTGACCATAATATTTTTCTTGAGTTTTTGGAATAACATCATTCATTACGAGAGTTGTCTTATCGATAAGTAAATTATTATTTTTTTCAATAAGTGATAATATTTTATCACTCTTTTCGTTACTATTGTTAGCAATAATGGTCTTAACATCTTCAATATACTCCTTTTTGATATCCATAAACCTAACAATAATATTATTTGTTATATCATTATTTAAATTTGACATTGAATTGCTAATAGAATTGAGTTGTGTTTTAAAATCATTCAATTGATAACTTTGATGATTTATCGAATTTAATATTTGAGAACTTATAGAATTATTAAGAACCTTAGATGTATCATCGAGCAATTTTTCTACGAAATCATGTAAAATAAGATTCATAGTTTCAAAACTTAAATTTGGATTTTCATTATAAAAAGTCCAAATTTTCTTATTGGTTATCGTAAGAGTATAATCAGTCATTATAATATAAATATTTATATACTTTTCTTTATATAGTTATTTAGTAAATTTACAATATTAAAATTAATTTACAACATTAAATTTATTAAATAATTATTAACTAAT
>Ga0214917_10001069_pt1 | contig 35793 bp, 16 predicted proteins | sample LL_1208_BB_MetaG_FD_177983 | JGI IMG/M metagenome (GOLD analysis project Ga0214917, IMG submission 177983) | Freshwater microbial communities from Lake Lanier, Atlanta, Georgia, United States - LL_1208_BB | ecosystem: Environmental > Aquatic > Freshwater > Lake | place: USA: Georgia | collected... | reverse complement strand
ACGAGCGCGTTCTACTACGCCTTCGGCCACGACACGCTCAACCAGCTGGCCCTGCAGCCGGTGGACATCGGGGCCACGATGGCCGCGCTCGAGCTCTCCTACTCGCCCGACTGGATCCGCTTTCGCTCGTCGGTGTTCTTTGCCTCCGGCGACCGTGACCCCTTCGACGGGCAGGGGGGCGGATTCGACGCGATCATCGACAATTCCCAGTTCGCCGGCGGCGAGTTCAGCTTCTGGGTGCGGCAGCAGATCAAGCTGCTCGGCACGAACCTCAAGAATCTGCTCAGCATCTATCCCGACCTGCGGGCCAGCAACAAGTTTCAGTCGCAGGCAAACTTCGTGAATCCGGGCCTCCAGCTTTACAACGTCGGTGTCGATTTCGAGCTCACGCAGCGCACGCGGCTGATCACCAACTGCAACTTCCTGTTCTTCGACACGACCAAATCACTCGAGCTGCTCGTGTTCCAGGACAACATCCCGCAGTCGATCGGCACCGACCTGAGCATGGGCCTGGAATCCCGGCCGTTCCTCAACAACAATTGCATCATCCGTTCGGGCGTCTCCGGCCTGATCACCGGCGGCGGGTTCGACGCGCTGTACGGAAACATCGACGGCCAGAGCGACAACCTGTTCGCCGCGTTCATCGACGCCGAGGTGGCCTTCTGAGCAGGCCAGTGCCCATGCCCCGCAGCACGCCCCGCACTGGCACCGCAGGAACCGTCCGACGCCGCCGTGCGCGGCGGCTCCGCGCCCTGCTCATCGTGGGGCTCGGCGCCGTGGCCGGTGGCGCGGGGATCGTGGCCGCCCTGCGCCGGGAGCCGGCGGCGGTCGCACGGCCCGCCCCCGCCCTGCCCGATCTCTCGGCCCGACAGACGATCTCCCTCGAGGAGGCCCGGGCGGCGACCGAGCGGCCCGGCCCGCTCGCCCTCGACGGGCTCGTCACACTCGCACCGGAGGTGGCCGAGGCGCTCCTCCGCCACGACGGGCCGATCTCGCTCGACGGGCTCGTGGACCGGCTCTGTTCGGCCGACGCCGTGCCAATCCCGGTAGCCGCGCTCGTGGCCCGCACCGACGCGCCGCTCCGCTTCGACGGGCTCGCCGACGTGCCGCCCGGGCTGGCGGCGGCGCTCGCGCCGCACCGCGGCCGCCTCGCGCTCCCGGCGGTGCGGACGCTCCCCGACGACGTGGCGCTGGTCCTGGCCGGCCATGCCGGCCCCCTCGAACTCGCCGGGCTCGCGGCGCTCGATTCGCCGGCTCTCGCCAGCAAGCTGATCGCCGACGGCGGCAGCCTCGCGACGGTGGAGTCGGTGAGTCCGGCCGCCGCCGAGGTGCTCGTCGCTGCGCGGCAGCCGCTCGACCTGACGAGGCTCGTGGCGGCGGCCGCCGATCGTGACGATCTCGACACCGTGACGGCGGCCCTCGTCGCCCGACACTCGGGAGCCGTGCGGCTGCCGCGGCTGCGAGCGCTCGACCCCGCCGTCGCCCGGCTGCTCGCCGAGACGCACGGCGACCTCGAATTCACGAAGCTCTCCGCCCTCGCGCCGGAGACGGCCGCAGCCCTCGCGCCGCACGCCGGCCGGCTCGCGCTGCCCGCGCTCCGCGAACCTGGCGCCGCGGCGGAGGCCCTGGCCGCTCATCGGGGCCCGCTCGCGCTCGATCGGCTTACACGCCTCGACGCGGCGCCGCTCGCCGCGAAACTCCTGGCCGACGGTCGGCGCGACTTCGGCTCGATCGAACACCTGTCGCCGGCGGCCGCGGAACACCTCGCCCGCTGCCGCGATCCGCTGCGGCTCGACGGACTCCTGCGGATCCCAACGGATGTGGCGAGGATCCTCGCGACCCATCCCGGGCCGCTCGGCCTCACCGGACTCGTCGCCGAGGCGCAGTTCGCGAGGTGGCTCGATACCGGCCATGCCGACCTGCTCGCGAAACATTCCGGCCCACTCGCACTCCCCCGGCTGCGCGGCGTCGAAAGTCGCGCACTCGCCACTCGGCTCGTCGATGAGGGGCCCGGCGCACTCGCGGCCGTGGAGACGATGCCTGCCGACATCGAAGAACTCGTCGCCCGGCACGCAGCGATGCCTTCCTTGGGGTCCCTCACCTCGCTCCGCTCCGCCGGCCTGGCGGCGAAGATGCTCCGTCATGGCCGCACCGATTTCGATCGCCTGACGACGGTATCGGAAGAAGCGGCGGAGATACTCGCCGCACACACGGCCCCGCTCTCGCTGGCCGGGATCGTGGAGGCGGCCGGGCGAGCGCCTCGGCTCGATGAAGCGACTGCCCGCATCCTCGCTCGACATGCTCCCGACATCCGGCTCGGGGCTCTTGTGGAACTCTCCCCCGGCGTGGCCGCGGCCTTGGCGGAACACCACGGCCCGCTTCAGCTCGACCGACTCGGCGCGGTGCCGGCATCCACCGCTGAGGCACTCGCTCGACACACCGGACCACTCTCGCTGGCGGCTGTGACACAACTCGACGCGGAGGCGGAGGACGCGCTGGCCCGGCACCCCGGACCGCTCGTTCTCGGCGCGATCGAGTCACTCTCCAGCGGACCGCTCGCCGCGAAACTCGTCTCGGATGGCCGCACCGAGTTCGGGAGCCTGCGCGGGCTCGCGCCGCCCGCGGCCGTGGCGCTGGCGGCGATGAAAGGCACATTGTTTTTGAACGCCGTCACATCGCTCGATCCCCCGACCGCCGCCGCCCTGGCGACCCACGTGGGAGGCCTTTCGCTCGACGGACTCTCGACACTCGACGCAGCCACGGCTGCAGCCTTGGCCCCCCACTCGGGAGACCTGTCTCTCAATGGCCTCCGGGCCCTCGACCCCGCCGCATCGGAGGCGCTCGCACGCCATCCTGGTCCGGTCTACCTGGACGGGCTCGACGTCCGGGCCGACGGCCTCCGATCGGCGGCCGTGCGTTGAATCCCCTCCCGCGCCTCGGCGACGGGGCGCGGGCCTTGTCTCCCGGCCCGTCAGCGCAATCCCGCCATCGCATTGCGCGAGAACTTGATGTACGGCAGCCGGATGCCGCGCACGAAATACTGGTCGGCCCGGACTGCTGCCGGAGCGGCGTAGCCGGTCGATCCGTAGAACGTGACCACGTCGTCCTGATCGACACCGTCGCCGCTCACCCCGAAGCCCCCGGCCAGGTTCCTGCCGCGGTACACCGCGGTGCTCCCTGGAAAAAACACGACGCCGTTCTGATTCTGGGCCGGCTGCACGGTGAACGGGCAACTGAAGTTTCGGCCCGGATTGAAGGAGTCGAAGCCGAGCACGGTGGTGAACGACGACGCCGGTTTCGGAGGGCCGACGTTGAGGCCCGTCCTGGGATTGATGCCCGGCTCGTTGAGGATCGAGAACGGCGCCGGTGCCGCGTTGCTGTTGCCGGAGGGATAGTTGGGCACGGCGAGATAGCGGAATGTGCGGTTGGTGAAGGCGGTGCCGAGCGGCACGCGACCGGCGCGATCCTGCGGCTGCAGGTCGGGCGACGCGTAGTAGACCGTGTTGCGGGCCTTCGCCACGGCCACGTCGATTGAAAACACGGTGGCGTCGGTCATCCGGTAAACGCCGAGAAGCGTGCCGTCGAAGTCGGCCACGGCGAGCACCATCCTGGCAAACGTGGGCTGCGACCGAATCTGGGCCCGCGTCTTCTGCGCCTGTGCGATGCCGGCGTTGATGATCTGCGTCACCTGGGCGGCGGTCAGCACGCTCCCGGACTGGGCCGGCACGAGCCAGCCGGCGGCCTGGGGCTGGCCCGGCAGGAGCAGCACGCCGCCCGGGGCCACGGGCTGGTCGGCGCCGTTGGCGACGCCGTTGCCATACGCCCGGATGAGGTTGAAAATCTGCTGAACTCCCAACGGGCCGGCCTGGGAACCGAAGCTTTGCAGGGCGATGCCGCCGAGGTAGATCCGCGCCGCGTTATTGACGGCGTTGACGATGGTCTGCGCCTGTCCGAGCGATACCGGGACGGAGAGGTTGCCGAACCCGGCCCGCTCGAGCAGCAACTGCGGGGCCAGCGTGACGGCGAGCGCCGGCAGGGGGGTACCGCCGTTCGGGATGGTGACCGGGAGCAGGGCCTCGAGCGCGATCGACTCCGCCTCGAGGGCCCGCGGGGCGTTGAGCCGCGCGGTCCGGGTCTGGGCGGCAGAGGCGACGAACCCCTGTTCATAGGTCGCGAAACCGGTCTTGCCGGGGAAAAAAACGCCTATCCCACCGATGAGTTCGTTCGTTTTGAAGCGGTAGATGCCCAGGCCGCCGGGCATCGTGGAGATGCCGCGGGCGATCCCGCCGGGGTCCGTGCCAGATTGAGTGCCGTAAGAATCACGGTTGGTGATCGTCACGCCGTTGGCGACGATGCTCGTGCGGTTGGTGTGCTCGATCGCGAACAGATCCACGAGCGGCTGGTTGAGGATCCCGGGGGGGAACTTGCCGGCGATCCCGATCGGCGCCACGTAGCCGGGGCCGTTGATCGTGTCGATCGGGCTGTTGGGATTCGCCTCGACTTCCCGTTGCGTGATCGTGCTCTGGCTGATGTGGCTCACCGTGCGTGACGTGAGAATCGCCTGGCCGTTGGAGAAGAAGGCGCCCGTGCGGGCCTTGGCGACGGCCCCGTCGATCGAGAAGGCGAGCTTCGCGGGATCCGACGTGTCGACCGCCGACTCCGTCCGCACCCCCAGGATCTGCCCGGTGCGATCCACGACCGCGATGATGGCGTCGTTGCTTGGCGTCGCGGCCGAAGCCCTGTCGAGAAGGCCTTGCACCTCGGCGGTCGAGAGCTGGGCGACCGCGAGCGCGGTCCGAGCCTCGAGCCGCTCGGCCCCGAACGGCTCAGCTGCCGCACCGCGGGGACGGTGGCACCGGGCCTTCCGCGTCAGTCGCTGCCAGATGCTGAGAAACATCGCTCACTTTCCCGGGAGGCCACCCCGACGCTACCCTCGCGGGGAATCGGACGCCATCGGCTGGAATTTCCGGCAGGAAGTTCGTCGGCGGAACAAACCTCCCGGCCCGGACGCCTCGCCCCATGCCCCGAACTGACGCATCCCGACTGGACGACGCGGAATCGGGCAGGCTGGGCGAGGTGTGCGACGATGCCACCGGCTGGAGGCGCTGGGGGCCGTATCTCTCGGACCGCTCGTGGGGAACCGTCCGGGAGGACTATTCCCCCGACGGTGACGCCTGGCGGTATCTCACCTACGACCACGCCCGGGCGAAGGCCTATCGCTGGGGCGAGGACGGCATCGCGGGCATCAGCGACCGTTTTCAAGGGCTCTGCTTCGCTCCGACCTTCTGGAACGGAGTCGATACGCACCTCAAGGAGCGATTGTTCGGCCTGACACCACTCGACGGCAACCACGGGGAGGACGTGAAGGAGTGCTACTACCACGTCGACAACACGCCGACGCACTCGTTCATGAGCCTGCTCTACCGGTATCCGCAGCGGCCGTTCCCATATGAATCGCTCGTCGCTGAAAACCGCCGGCGGGAGGGGCAGGGGGCCGAGTTCGAACTCACCGACACCGACGCCTTCGCGGAGAACCGGTATTTCGACATCATCATCGAGTATGCGAAGCGATCGCCGGACGAGATCGCCATCCGGATCACCGCGACCAACCGTGGCCCGGAGGTCGCCCCACTCCACGTGCTGCCCACACTCTGGTTTCGCAACACGTGGTCGTGGGGCGCCGAGCCGCTGCCGCAGCCCGTGATCCGCCTCGCGCCGGCCCCCGTCGGCACGGTCTGCTTCGAAGCCGACGACACGGGAGTCGTGATCGATTCGCGGCTCCCGCCCAGCGCCCGGCTCGGCCGTCGCTGGCTGCTCGCGCCCGCGGTGCCCGTGGATCGGGCGTTGTTCACCGACAACGAGACGCATGGTCAGGCGGTGTTCGGACCGACGTGCACGAGCCTGTCCCCCTTCACCAAAGACGCATTCCACCGGCTGCTCTGCACCGCCGACTGCGAGGCGGTGAACCCGGCCCGTGTCGGCACGAAAGCCTGCTCGCACCACATCTTGGCCATACCTGCGGGCGGGACCGCGGCCGTGCATCTCCTCCTCACCGACCGTCCACCCCACGAGGCGGTTCCGGGCGACGGCCCGGGGCTCGCGGAGGTGGTCGATGCGGCGATCACGGTCCGCCGGCACGATGCCGACGCGTTTTACGCAGGTCTCGCGCCGCCGGATGCGACGGCCGACGAACGGCACGTGCAGCGCCGGGCCCTCGCCGGTCTCTTGTGGACGAAGCAGAACTACATCTTCGACGTCGCGGCCTGGCTCGATGGCGACAACCCGGCCGCCCCGCCGCCGCCCGAGCGGCGCGCGATACGCAACCGGCACTGGCGGCACCTCAACTCCCACCGCGTGCTTTCGATGCCCGACAAGTGGGAGTATCCGTGGTTCGCCGCGTGGGATCTCGCCTTCCAGTGCGTCCCCTTCGCGCTCGTCGATCCCCAGTTCGCGAAGGACCAACTCTGGCTGCTACTGTTCGAGCAGTTCCAGCACCCGAGCGGCCAGCTCCCGGCCTACGAATGGGAATTCAGCGACCTGAATCCCCCCGTGCACGCCTGGGCCGTATGGCGGGTCTACAACATGGAGAAGCGGCGGCACGGCCGCACCGACCGGGCCTGGCTGGAGCGCTGTTTTCACAAGCTGCTCCTCACGTTCACGAGCTGGGTGAACAAGGTCGACCCCGAGGGCAACAACGTCTTCGAGGGAGGATTCCTGGGCCTCGACAACATCAGCGTCTTCGATCGCAGCGAGGGGGCGGCGCACGGCGCGCGGCTCGAGCAGTCGGACGCCACCGGCTGGATGGGGATGTTTTCGCTCACGATGATGCGCGTCGCCCTGGAACTGGCCCACGAGAATCCGGTCTACGAGGGGCTGGCCTCGAAGTTCCTCCAGCACTACGCCTACATCGCCTCGGCGATGAAAAACATGGGCGGCCGCGGTTCCTCGCTCTTCGACGAGGACGACGGCTTCTTCTACGACGTGCTCCGGCACGCCGACGGGAGCCACGAGAAGTTTCGCGTGCGGTCGCTCGTGGGCCTGATCCCGCTGTTCGCCGTCGAGCGGCTCGAGGCGGCGTGGATCGCGCCCTTCAAGGAGTTCAGCTCGAATCTCCATTGGTTCCTCGCCAATCGGCGCGAGATGGTGGCCGACGTGATCCAGCAGGTGCCCGCCGCCGACGGCACGACGACCCACCTGCTGGCGATCGTGAACATCGCGCAGCTCCGCAGGATTCTCGCCCAACTGCACGACCCGGCGGAGTTCCTCGCGCCTCACGGGATCCGTTCGCTCTCGCGGCGGCATGCCACGGAGCCGTTCGAGTACGAGGGGCGCCGGGTCGGCTACGAGCCGGCGGAGTCGGCGACGAAGCTCAAGGGGGGCAACTCGAACTGGCGCGGGCCGATCTGGTTTCCCACCACGTTCCTGCTCGTCGAGTCGCTGCGCCGACTGGGCACCGCCTTCGGGCCCGGGTTCACGGTCGAGACGCCGGCGTCGAGCGGGAGGTCGATCCCGCTCCGCGAGATGGCGGGGGACGTGGCAAGGCGGCTCGTCTCGATCTTCCTCCGCGACGGCGGCGGCCGGCGGGCCGTCTGGGGCGACGACCCGCGATTCACCGACCCCGCGTGGCGCGACGAGCTGTTGTTCTTCGAGTACTTCCACGGAGACACGGGCGCCGGCCTGGGCGCGAGCCACCAGACCGGCTGGACGGCCCTCGTGGCGAACCTGATCGACGAGTGGCGCTAGGGTCCTGCGGAACCGAGTTCCCGCACTCCCGCCGGCCGGCGGCCACAGACCCCTCCGCGTTGCACGCTCCTCTCGCGAAACGTACCTTACCCGCGACAGGCAACTCTCGGTCTGGGTGCGTCGTGATCGTCCAAGAACTCCACCACATCCAGCACCGGCACCGGTTCCTGCCCGAGGCGGAACTGCGGAAACTCGCCGACCGGACCGGCACGCCGCTCTACCGCCTCCAGGAGGTGGCGAGCTTTTTTCCGCACTTCAAGCTCACGCCGCCCCCCGCCGCCGAAGTGCTCGTCTGCCACGACATGGCCTGCCACCAGCATGGCTGCACGCGGCTGAAGCGCGACCTCGAGGCCACGCTCGCCCCCGACATCGCCGCGGGCCGGGTGGCCGTGCGGTATGTCTCCTGCCTCGGCCGCTGCGATCGCCCGGTGGCCGCGCTCGTCAACGACGAGTTTTTCGCGAACCGCACGGCCGACGAACTCGCCGCCCTCGCCCGCGCCGCGGCCGACGGCAGCCCGCCCCGTGCCGACGCCGACAGCACGTATGAACCCCACTCCAACCGCCCGTGGCGCATCGACCCCTATGACGGGCAGCCCGACTACGCCGCCGTGCGCGCCTTCGCCGAGCGCGGAGTGCCGCAGGCTGTGCTCGACGAGCTCAAGACCGCCGACCTGCGCGGCATGGGCGGGGCGGGCGTGCCCGCGCATCAGAAGTGGAACGACGTCTGGCGAGCGAAGGGCGACGCCAAATACGTCGTCTGCAATGCCGACGAAAGCGAGCCCGGCACGTTCAAGGACCGCGAGCTGCTCACCCGGCATCCGCACCTCGTCCTCGAAGGGGTGATCCTCGCCGGCCTGCTCACCGGCGCCACCCGCGGCTGGATCTACATCCGCCACGAATACGCCGAACAGATCGAGATCATGCGCCGGGAGATCGCCCGGGCCGAATCGCTCGGGGCCTGCGGCCCCCGCATCGCCGGCGGCCCGCGGAGCTTCCCCGTGGAGGTGTTCGCGAGCCCGGGGGGCTACATCTGCGGCGAGCAGAGCGCGCTCATCGAGGCGATGGAAGACCACCGGGCCCAGCCGCGGCCGAAGCCGCCGCAGCTCGAGACCAACGGCCTCCACGACAAGCCCACGCTGGTGAGCAACGTGGAGACGTTCGCCTGGGCGCCCGCGATCGCTCTCAAGGGGGGCGCGTGGTACGCGGATGGCGGCACGAACGGCTGCAAGGGCCGGCGGCTGTTCTCGATCTCCGGCGACCTCGCCCGGCCGGGCGTCTACGAGGTGCCCAACGGGATCACGCTCCGCGAGCTGCTCGACGGGCTGTGCGGCGGCACGGTCGGCCGACTCAAGGCGTTCGCACCCTCGGGGCCCTCCGGCGGTTTCCTCCCCGCGCTGCTTCCGGTATCGGCGCTGCCGCGCGGCTGGGAGAAGCGGGCGCCGGCGGATCTCGTCGACAAGGTGACCGCCCGCGGTGACGGCCACCTCGACATCCTCGACCTCCAGCTCGACCTGCAACGGTTTCGAGATATCGGCCAGGCGATCGGCGCGGGTCTCGTGGTCTACAACGACACCCGCGACATGATCGCCGAGGCGGTCAACTGTTCGCAGTTTTTCCGCGACGAGTCGTGCGGCAAGTGCGTGCCCTGCCGGATCGGCTCGGAGAAGATCGTCGAGATGGGAGAAGAGGTCATGACGGGCGGTCTGGGTGCGACCGAGTTCGCCGGCCGGCGCCGGCTCGTCAAGGAACTCACCCGCGCGATGGAGATGACGAGCATCTGCGGTCTGGGCATGGTCGCCGCCAAGCCGCTCGAGACGGCGATCGAGTTTTTCCCCGACGATCTCGCCGCACACCTCCGCGGCCGCACGCCCGCAGGAGCCCCCGCATGAGCACCGCGGCCGACGACGACCTCGACGACTTCGACCACGGCCTCGTGCTGCCGGAGGAAGACGGCCTCTTCGCCCGCGATCTCGACGGGCAACTCGTGCGCATGGACAAGGTCACGGCCGACGACTTTGCCACGCAGATCACGATCAAGATCGACGGCCGCGAGGTGACGGTGCCGAAGGCGGTGCCACTCACCGACGCCCAGGGCAAGATCCTGCGTGACTCGGAGGGGCGGCCGATCCCGCGAGCGACCACGATCTACGACGCCGCGAGCCGGGCCTACGCCGACGATCCGGCCGGCAACCCTGTCCCGATCCTCTGCCACCAGGAGCACCTCGAGCCGGTGGCCGTGTGCCGCGTGTGCTGCGTCGAGATCGCGAAGGTGAAGCGCGGCTCGATGCAGCGCGAGCGGAAACTCTTGCCCGCGTGCCAGCACCGGGTCGAGGAGACGATGGAGGTGCAGACGATTCGTTCGCCCGACCTCGCCGCCCGCGGCCGCATCGACGCGAACGTGCGCACGCTCGTGAACCTGCTGGCGACCGACCACCTGCCTGCCGACTGGCGCGCCCGGCTGCCCTTCAACGAGCTCGGCCGGCTCACCGAGCGGCTCGACGACCTCGCCCGCGAGGCCCGGGGCCTCGAGCGGGCGGCCGATCCGACGGCCGATCCGGAGACGATCGCCGCGAAGTGGCCACTCGTGGGCGGACAGGCGTTTCGCCCGCGGTCGCTCGAGCGCGGCGCCGACCACTCGTCACCCCGGATCGACGTCGATCACGACCAGTGCATCCTCTGCGATCGTTGCGTCCGCGCCTGTACCGACGTGAAGGCCAACTTCGTCATCGGCCGCACCGGCAAGGGCTACGCCACCCACATCGGCTTCGATCTCGACGACCCGATGGGTGAGTCGAGCTGCGTCTCGTGCGGCGAGTGCATGATCACCTGCCCGACCGGGGCGCTCGTGTTCAAGGAGCGGGTGGACGACGCCCGCGACGACCGCGGGGCACACGTCGCAGTGGCCGACCTCAAGCGGCTGCCGATCTTCGCAGGCGTACCGGCCAAGTTTCTCGAGTGGAACTCCCAGTCGATCGCGCGGCGGATCTACGCGGCCGGCGAGACGATCTGTCGCGAGGGGGAATATGCATCGACCGCGTTCCTGATCCTCCGGGGGAGGGTGGGCGTGTCGATCGGGGGCGGTGCGCAGCAGCCGGGCGGGGCGATCAAGGCCCTGGCGCGTTCGGCCTTCGGCTGGTTCGGTGGCGGCGGTTCCGGGAACCGCCGGCGCGAGCCGCGGCGCGAGAGTGTGAACGTCGACGGCGGCCGCTCCCTCTCGCTCGTGGACGGAAAATGGGTCGACGAAATGACGCCCGCCGACGTGATCTTCGGCGAGATGTCGTGCCTCAACAGTTATCCCCGGTCGGCCACGGTCGTGGCGCTCGAGGAGACGGAACTCCTCGAGATCAACAAGAACGTCCTCTTCATCCTGCAGCGAACGGATACGTCGCGCCGCATCCTCGACGATGCCTACCGGACCCGCTCCCTCGCTCGCGAACTCGGCCACCTGTCGATGTTCCAGTCGCTCTCCCCGGCCGACCGCGAGCGGTGCGCGGAGATGCTCCGCGACCGGGCGGAGATCGTCCGCGTCGACAAAGGGCAGCCGATCTTCCGCCAGGGGGATGTGGCGACCGATTTCTTCAAGGTCCGGCTCGGCTTCGTGAAGGTGACGCAGCGCATCGGGAATCAGGACCGCGTCATCGACTACCTCGGCCCAGGCCGCACGTTCGGCGAGATCGGCCTCGTGTCGGGGCTGTTCGACCTCGGCTCGGCGCTCGAGGAGACGGGGGCCACGCGGGCCCGGCGCACCGCCACCTGCACCGCGCTCGACGACGTGGAGCTCGTGCGGATCCGCGGCGCGGACTTCCGAGAACTCGTGCGGTCGTTTCCGGCGGCCCGCGAGCAGCTCGTCGCCGAAGCGCGGCGGCTGCTCGACCGCGACCGCGACCGGGCGACGCAGGCCGACGAAAGCCTCGAGGGCTTCATCGAAAACGGCCTGTACAGCGCGCAGAAGCTGCTCGTGCTCGATCTCGAAAGCTGCACCCGCTGCGACGAATGCACGCGGGCCTGTTCCGACACGCACGAGGGCGTGACACGGCTGATCCGCGAGGGCCTGAGGTTCGAGAACTTCCTGGTGGCGAGTTCCTGCCGCTCCTGCCTCGATCCCTACTGCCTCGTCGGCTGCCCGGTCGACGCCATCCATCGCAAGCCGCGCGAGAATCATCCCGGTGCGCTCGAAATCGTGATCGAAGACCACTGCATCGGATGCGGCCTCTGTTCGACCAACTGCCCCTACGGCAACATCTCGATGCACCGCGAGGAGGAGCGGCGGGTGGCCACGACCTGCGACCTGTGCCGCGACCTCGTGGGCCCGAATGACGATCCGAGCTGCGTCTATGCCTGCCCGCACGACGCGGCGTTCCGGATGAGCGGTCCGGACCTGCTCAAGATCGTCGCCGACCGCCGGGCCGCCGCGTCCATGTAAGGGTCAGCGATCGCCCCCGGCGACGGCCTCGGCGGCCGCGCGGAGCGCCTCGGACACCGCCGCCGCATCGTGACCGCGCGGGCTGTCGAACCGCGGTCCATCGGCCACGCCCGGAAACTCGAGCCGCCGCCGCAGGTCGCGGAGTCGCTCCGTCACCGTCGCCACCGTCTGCCTGTCGCCGCCGCGGGCGATCAGCCGATCACGGACCGCCTCGAGCGCCGCGAGCGCCGCCGCGGCCTCGTCCCAGATGGTGGGATCGACGCTGCTCACGATGCCGCGGGCGAGCACGGCGTTGTCCACCCTGGCGAGATCGCCGCACACCCGCGGCCGCGCCGCCTCGATCACGTCCAGCGCATCGCGAACCGACGCCGGGGGCGGAGGACTCCACCACGCCGCCTCCAGACCGATGCGAAATGTCGTCAGTCGGCCCGCCGCCTCGCGCGGCAGGAAGACGTCGCTGAGCGCCCACTGCAGCGGCTCGAGCCGCGGCGCGCCGCGCGAGGCAGGCGTGGTGTCGCGGCCGACGCCGCGGCCATCGAGCGCAGCGACGGCGGGGCGGTGGCAGCCGTAGCAGTCAAAGGCCGTGAACTCGGGCCACACCCGCGCGATCGGGGCATCGGCACCGGCGGGCCCGTGCAGGCCGCACGCCGCCTCCGATTGTGCCAGCGTCTGCTCGAGGTAGGCCCGCAGCGTAGCCAGCCGACCGAGTGCCCACTCGTCCACCGGATCGACGACCGCCCGGCCGTCGCCCGCCGCCACGAGCCGGCTCCGCCAGTGTGGCGGCTCGGATGCTTTCGACGACCGCAGTTCGAACGCGAGCCGCGGATGTCCCGCGGCGATGAGATCGTGACTGACCTCGCGCACCGCGCCGTCGGCCGTCGGCGGTCCACCGACGTGGCAGCCCGCGCACCGCGCGGCGCAGGTCGTCGGGTCGGCAAGATCGACCATTCCCAGCGTGTTGCCCGCCGTCTTCCAGCCCGGCAGGGTGTGGGCCACGAGCCAATCCCCCGCCGCTCCGTGGCATGACTCGCAGCTCACGCCTGCGGCTGCGAGCGCATCCCGCGCGGTGGCGTGGCAGCCGACGCAGGCCTTGTTTTCCGGGGCTGGCGTCGCCGCCAGCCCCGGATCCCGGCTGGCAAGCGCCGCGACGATCCGCGTCGCGAGCGGCTCGTGGAGCACCCGCTGGGCCCGCGCGTGGGGGTCGCGGGTGGACCACACCGTGTACGCGCTCTGCCACGCGTCATGCCCCTCCACCGGCGCCGCATGACAGCCGGAAGACGTGCACGCTCCCGGCCCGACGAGCGCCCGCGGCTCGGCGGCCGACCCGCCGACCGCGACGGCGAGGCATGGCAGCCAGAGAACTGCGAACCGGAGGATGGCAACGGGGCGCGGCGGCACGGAAAGCCTCCTACCGGGCCGCCGTGAGCGGAGATGTCGGGGCCGACCCATGGTGCGAACCGTGGTAGCCGTGGCATTCGACGCAGTCAAACCGGGCGCCGCCGACCCGGGCCTGTTTCACGGAGTCCCACCGCGATGGGGCATGGCACGCCGTGCAGGACTCGCGGCCGGCGATCATCACCTGGGGATTGTCCAGCGGCGAGCCGCCCGCCGCGAGCGTGGCGACCGCCTCGTCGAGTGGCCCCGGAAAAGCGGCGGCGTGGCACTCCCGGCAATCGTAGAGCCGATGCGGCTGGTGATCGAACCGGGCCTTCCGCAGCCAGACGTCGGGCACGGCCGTAGCCACCGTCCGGAACCAGCCGGCTTCAGCCTGGGCTGCAGCGCCGGCGAGCAGGCTTGCCGCAGCCGGCAGTTCGACCTCCTCGACGTCGTGGCATTTCTGGCAGGTGCCGCGGACGAATGATCGCGTCGCGGCGGCGAAGTCGCCGGCCGACCGGCCCACGTCCTCCCGCAGGGCGCCCACGGCAGGAACGTGGCTGGTGGGCAATGGCCGCTCGCGATCGTCCGACGGCGCGGCCGCGGCGAGTGCCCGCTGCACCGCGACCGACTCGATGAACCGACGCAGGGCCACAGCGTCGAGCCCGTGGGGCACGGTCGCGGCGGGCGGAGCCTCGGTGGACGCCGCGCTCGGCACTGCGTCGAGAGGAAGCGTGTGGCAGGAGGCGCAGTGCCGGTCGAACTCCACCGGCAGGGCATAGGCGCCCGGCTTCGCCCCCGCGAGCATGCCGGTCACGGCACGGAGATCGCCGGCAGGCAGGTCGATGCCAAACTCGTGGCAGGCATTGCACGCGAGTTGCATCGGGGCGTCGGGATCGGCACCGGCGGGCAGGTATCGTGACCGTTCATGCTCGGGGAGCATCGCGTAGGTCCAGGTCGTGTTCCGCCCGCCCTCCTTTCCATCGGTCGCACCGAACGTGAGCCCAGGCCGCATGTGCCGGCCGTGCGAAAACTTCAGCCGACCCGGATCAGCGGCGAGGCCCGCGAAGGCGGGGTGATGCACGTCGTCGAACCGCGTGATCGGGGCCGTCTTCCGTGCCGGCTCGAGACCCACGACACTCACTCGATGCGCCGTGATGTTTTCGTGGCAAGCGACGCAGGTGCGGTCGCCCACCCGCGTGAGGTCGTGATCACGGCCGCGGTGGTCGGCGTGGCAGGAAGCGCACGAGCCGACTTCGGCGGCGATCTGGAGCGGATGGTGGCCGGGCGCGGCATGGCACTTCTCGCACTTCGCATCGGCCTCGCGGCGGGTCTCGTTGGTCGTGAGCCAGGTGTTCGGCTTGATCGGCGAGAGCGGCACGTGGCAAGCCTCGCAGTCCTGCTCCCAGGTGGCGTGCACGGCCGCCACGGGACCGGGTGAGTGGTGCGCCGGTACGTCGATGGCCCCCCAGGCGCACCACGCCGCCGCCAGCGTGAGCCCGCCGGCCACAAGCCAGCGGCGGGCCCTCTGCAACGGGTTGGGCCGCTTGAAATAGCCGCGATCGATCCGCGCGGCCTGGTGCCGCGACGTGCTGCTGCGACCGGCGCGGGGATCGGGGAGTGTGGCCATGGCCGTTACCAATACCAGAGCGCGACGGGCACGTGGATCAGAAGCAGGATCAGGAGCGCGAATGACAGCGGCACGTGAACGAGGAGCCAGCCGTGCAGCCAGTGATGGATCGTCGCCTGGAGGTCGAACTGCCGCCGGTGCTCGCAGGCCCGGGCCAGGTGCTCGAGAAGCGGCCCGGCCTCGAGCGGGCTCACCGCACGCAGTCCCGAGAAGAACCGCTCCGCCGCGGGGGCCGAGGCGAGCGTTGATCCGGTCACCCGACCGTCGAGCAGATACGGCCGGACCTCGGAGAAGAACCGGCGGCGGATCTCGCGGGTGCCGGGAATCACACCGTAGATCGGCAACGTCTCGAGCACCTTGCCCTGGATGCCCGTCAGCGAGCGGAACCCTGTCACGACGGCGTGCTCAACATCGTCGGCGTCTGCTTCCGACGGGTGTTCGGGACCGTCGTCCGCTGGCGTGGCGTCCGCCTCGCACAACGCCCGCACAAGCCTCTCGGCATCGCGGGTTTGCTGGGTCGCTACATGGTCGATCTGGTCGTAGATCGTTTCGGCCGGCACGTGCTCGAGCAGCATCTTCGGCAGGTACTGCTGGAGCACGAGCCCCCACACACCGCTCACGATCACGAGGGCGAATGTCACCATGAGGGCCCAGTTGAGCAGGCCTCCTATGAACAACAGCCGCGCATGCATGAGCACCAGCGGCACGGCAAGCAGCCCCAGCCAGACATGCGCTCTCAGCCACGCCTGCGCGGATCCCAGCCGCCAGGCGCGGACGCGCCGGCGCGGCCAGAGCAGCATTTCGAACAGGATGATCAGGCCGCCGAGCACGCCGCAGACAAACCCCGTGCGGCTGCTCCCACCGGGCGGAAGCGGCGGCGCCTCGGCCCATTCACTCGCATAGGCGACGATCGCGACCACCGCCACGACTGAACACGCGATGATCCACCGCAGGTCCTTGGCCCAGTGCTTCCCACCGATGATCACAAGGGGCTCCAATCCAGCCGCCGTGCCGCCCGCCAAGGGGCCGCGAAACACGTGTGCCGCCGGCAAAAATGTATCCGGCGGACGGTCGCCCCCGAAAGGTCGGCTGCCTGGGCTGCCTGGGAAACCTGCCTGCGCGGTGCCTGGGGCGGTTGGGCAAAGACTCCGGGGATTGCTCCATCTCCACAGCCCGCAGTGACGAAACCCAAGGTGCCTTTGCAGGTGGAAACGATCATGCAGCAGTCTGCGCACCCGGGTCGGAGCGGCGCCCTCCTGATCGCCGTTCTCATCGTGCTTTGCCCGACGGCTGCTGCGGTAGAACCGCTGCCGGAGCCGCCCTCCGCCCCGGGGGCCGGGCCGCTGCCGGAAATCTGCCCTGTGCCGACGGGGGCCAACCCGCTGCGGGCCATGGAGACCGCCCGCGGGTTCTCCGTGTCCTCCTGCAGCAGCACCGCCTGCCACGGCGGCCCAAAGGCCGGCAATCACGATGTCCAATCGTTTGCCGCCACACTCTGGGTCGACGGCGATCCGCACGCTCGCGCCTACGAGGTGCTGCATGATCCGCGTTCGCAGCGGATGGCACGGCTCCTGGGCATCGGACCGGCGCACCAGGCTCGGCAATGCCTCGCCTGCCACTCCGTGCAGGCTGAGTCCCGGGCCCCCTTGCCGAAAGGAGTGCTCGCTGACGGCGTCGGCTGCGCGGCCTGCCATGGCGACGCGACGCAGTGGGAGAGCCGTCATTTCCTGCCCGAATGGAAAATGCTGTCGCCGGCCGAGCGGGCGTCGCTCGGCTACCGTGAACTCGGGAGCCCACGTGAGCGGGCGGACACGTGCGTCCGTTGCCATGTGGGCGCATCCGACCGCGAGGTGGATCACGACCTGATCGCCGCCGGCCACCCGCGGCTGTTCTTCGAACTCGCCACCTTCCAGCGACTCTGGCCGCGGCACTGGAGTCCGCGCGACCGGGCAGAGGCGGCCGCAGACTTCACCGAACGTTCGTGGGCCGTCGGACAGGCAGCGGCCCTCCAGGCGGTGGCGGAACTGCTCGACACCCGCGCGCACCGCGCTGTCCGCGCGGTCGAAAAACCCATGGCTGCAGCCGCCAAACCCTGGCCGGAATTCGCCGAATTCGACTGCTACTCCTGCCACCGGTCACTGGGCCCGAACGCAGACGTCCAAGACCACCGCGCCCGGCCGCGGCCACCTGGTGCGCCCACCTGGCAGCCCTGGTATGTCGCCGCCGCGCTGCTCCTCGAGAACCAGGTGGGTACCGAATCGTCGGCGGCCCGGGAACTGGCGGCCGAGTTCGCCGAGGTCCGACGACTCCTCGACGCCGGCTGGGCCGACGCGGACGAGGAACGGCTGCGACGGATCCGCTTCGAAGCCCGGGGCATGGCCGCCGCGGCGGACAGGTTGGCCACCGAGCTTTCCGCCCGGCCCGTGGTCGTGCTTGACGGGACGCCGGCATCGTTCGACCGCATGGTCGCCGCACGCCCGGATGAGTGGCATCGCTGGGACGGCGCGGTGCAGGCGCTGCTCGCGCTCGAGGCATCCCGGGCGGGCGGTCCGGCACGGCACGACGGCCGGCCGCCGCCCAGGGTCCGCTCGGCTCTCGAGGCACTCCGCGACAGCCTGCGGTTTCCGCCCGGTGTCGATGCTCCACTCGGATTCGATGCCGAGCGTTTCCAACGCGCCCGCGCAGACATACCATGACGACTCGCGCGGATGCCCGTCGCTCTCCCCCGTGTCACCCTACCATGCTCGCCGCCACCACGCTCGGCCCGGCTGTATCCGGCTTTATCGCCATGCTGATGCTCGCCGGCACGATGGCCGCATGCCGCGCTGAAGAACTCCCCGGCGTGGCGGCCTCCGGCTTCGCATTCAAGGGATCCGGGCTGTGTGTGAAGTGCCATCGAACGGAACAGGGAGAGTGGTGTGACGTGGCCACGACCACCGTCTGGCGGCACGACGCGCACTCGCGGTCGCACCTCGCCCTGCTCCCCGACAACCCGCGCACCCGGGCGATGGAGCATGCGCTCGGAATCAAGGCGGCGGAGACGGTCAGCTGTGTCGCCTGCCACACGCATCCGGCCGCCGAACCGCCCCCCGAGGAGGAGGACGACGTCGTCCACGCCGGCATCAGTTGCGAGACCTGCCACGGCGCCGGCGCCGGCTACTTCGAGCCCCACATGGAGAAGCGCTGGCGGTTCCTGTCCGTGGCCGAGAAGGGCGTTCTCGGCATGCGCGACCTCCGCGATCCGGTGCTCAAGGCGGAGAACTGTCTCTCCTGTCATCTGGGCGACGTCGCCTCCGGACGCGTGATCAGCCACGCGATGTATGCCGCCGGGCACCCGCCCCTCCCGGCCTTCGAGATGGAGACGTTCAGCCGCGCGATGGGGCCGCATTGGAAGCGGGTGTGGGAGAAGGCGCCGCGGGTCCAGGCTGCGGCGGCAGCCGCCGGCTACCACACCGAGGCCGCGAGCGAGACCCACCGGGCGCTCGTGGGCACGCTCGTCGCCCTGCGGTCGTCGGCGACGCTCGTGCAGGACTACGCCCGCCTGGCCGCCGAGCCAGGCGACCGACCGCAGGCCCCCTGGCCCGAACTCGCGCTCTACGACTGCCAGGCCTGCCACCACGATCTGCGGATTCCCAGCGGGCGCCAGGCGGCCGGCTACGGCCGGCTCGTGCCCGGCCGTCCGACCATCGCCCGCTGGCCGCGGGCCGCGGCGGGAGTGGCCCTCGCGGTGGCCGGCCAGCCCGACGACGTGGAAGCCCTGCTCTCCCCGTGGGTCGCGGTGCTCAACCGGCGCCCGTTCGGCGCCGACGCGGATCTGGAGCCGGGAGCGCCCGAGTCGCTCGAGCGGATCGATGCCGCGATCCGAGCGCTCCAGGCCGTGCGCCGCGACGACGGCCTCGACGACCGACGGCGTGAGATCGCGGAGCGGCTCTCGGCCGCGGGCCTGCGCTGTGGCGACATCGACTCGGCGCGGCTCGTCGCCTGGATCATGCTCGGAGCGATGGAGGGCAACGCCGCCTGGCCGGCCGAGGCCCGCGACGCCGTGGCCGCGAACCTGGCCCGCGACGCGGCGATTGGAGTTCCCCGGCCGCCCGCGGAGGCCGCTGCGTTGCCACCCTTCTGGCAGACGTCGCTCGAGGCGGCCGCGAACGCAAATCTCGAAACCCTGCGCTCGGCCTTTCGGCTGCCGCCGGCGGCTCAGGGCAGCGGCCGGTAGAACCGCCGGTCGAAGGGATCGTCGCTCACCTTCCACACCTGCCCGCCGCGCTTGTACAGGCGCTCCTGCTCCTCCCGGTTGAACGGGCGGGCGCCGACGCGGCCGAACACGGAGATCTGGTTGCCCGATTCGTCGACGGCCCGGTCGCGATCGAGACCCTCGGAGATCGAGACGGCGCAGCCGCCCTTCGTCACCGGATAGGTCGCCACGAGTTGCGGCGTGGGCCGCGGGCTGAAGCCGACGTTGCCCGGCGTGTCGGGGGAGGTGAGCTGCACGACGCGCAGGCCGTTCGCTCCGTCGGCGACATAGGCGAACTCGCTGACATAGGTGATGCCGAGCTTCACGTCGCGGACGTCGTTCATGCAACCTCCGCCATCGAATACCTGGTCGATGAACGGCTCGTGGGGCTTTTCCACGTCCACGATCACGAGCCCCTGCGGGCCGCCGGCGACGTACGCATAGGTGCGAGCGACGTAGACCTGATTGGCCTGCGGGAGCGGCACCGTCGCCAGCTTGACCGGTGCCGTGGGTTCGGTGATGTCGAAGGTCTTGAGTCCCTCGCGGTCGCAGATGAAGGCGTGGCGGAACTGGATCGCCACCGATCGCGGGCCGAACACGTCGGGCGAGCCGATCACCGCCACCACCTCCGGGCACTTCGGCTTCTCGAGCGACACGATCACGACGCCGGCGTTGCAGCAGATCCAGGCGTGCGTTCCGGCGATCGTGATGCTGCGGGCGCCGTTGAGGAGCCCGCCGGGATTGAAGGTCACCGCCCGCTCCAGGAAGTTGTTGAGCGGGTTGCCGTCGAGGAGCGTTCCCGCGCCGACGAGGATCAGCCCCTCGTCGCGGTCGGTGACGTAGAGATAGGCATACATCTCGTGGACGCTGCCCTCGAAGTTGTCGGGGTTGTGCGTACGGGTGGGGTCGGGGGCGAGCGTCGTGGGGGCGGCGACACCGGTGGCGTAGGAAGTCTTGACGTAGAGTTGCTGCCCCAGCGGCGATACCGGCGCCGTCGTGATCCGCTGCGAGAAGCCCTTGTTGTCGATGAACGCGATGTCGTACACGCGCAGGCCGTCGGCCCCGCAGGCGGCGTAGAGATACTCGCCACGCCCCTGAACCTGCAGCACTTCGCGGGTCTTCAGGGGATTGAGCAGCACGTCGCCGATGTCGCCGGCGGCGTGATGGTGCGCCGCCTGGAGGACGCCGCGGTTGTCGAGGTGCCTGCGGAAGTCGTCCGGGAAGGCGATCCGGTGGAAGGAACTGCCGATCACCGCCTGCGGCTCCTGCTGCTCCGTGACGACGACTCCCGCGAGGCCGCCGGTTCCCAGCCCCACCCAGGAGTAGCGGCCGATGAAGTTGGTGTAGTTCGTGCCCTGCATCAGCAGCTGCGCCATGATCGCGTTGTTGTCGTCGGCCTGCGACAGGTGGCAGTCAGAACACATCTTCGTCTCGTGGGTGCCCGGCTTGGAGGCCGAGAGGTCCGCGTCGCGCGGGCGTTTGGGTCCGCCGCGGACGGTGTGCGGCACGTTCGTGCTGAAGGCGATCCCGCTGAACCCCTCAGCGGAGATCGTCTGCTGCTGGACGTAGATCGACTCCCGGTTGTTGTTGTAGGAGCCGACGTGGATCGCGCAGCTCGAGCGCGACGGCCCGATGCGGTTGCCCGTGGCGTTGCCGTCGCGGGCGAGCATGAAGACGTCGTCCCGCAACGTCTGGAAGTTGTAGGCCACGAGGTTCCGGGACACGTCCCCCTCGTTGTGGAGCGCGGGGGCCTTCTTGTTGGCCTTTTGGGGAAGGTGGCAGCCGAAGCAGCTCGGATTCCAGGAGCTGTGGCAGGCGATGCAGCTCATGACGTCGTTGCGGTGGGCGCACCCCTCGGGCCGCCCGCCACCGCCCCACTCCATCGCGCCGTCCTCCGCCATCCGCACCGTCTTCGCAAAGGCCGAAAGGGCGTTGTAGTGCTCGCTTTGCGGGTCGATCGTGGCCTTCGTCTGCGTGATCTCCCACGTCAGGTCGGGTTCCACCATCGAGTTCTGGTAGATCCGCTCCCCCTCGACCACGAACCGCCGCTTGCCCGAGGGCGTCCGCAGTTCGCGCAGGTCGCGCCCGCCCTCCGGACTCGATGTGTTCGAGGCCGGGCCGCTCGTGCGCAGGGTGGCGATCTGGTCGGCGGTGCCGTGGCAATCGACACAGGTGATCTCGATGGCGGCCCGCACCTCGCCGTAGAGCTTCGTGTTGCCGTGCATGTCCTGGATGAAGTGGCAATCGATGCAGTGCATGCCACGCTCCATATGCACGTCGAGCAGGTGCACGGGCAGGCCGTCACGCTCGTGGGCCACCGCGGCCTCCTCGGCCCGGATCTGCTCGGGCGACTTGCGGTCGGCGCCGCGGTAGACCTCGCGGACCTTCTCCGGCATCTTGACCGCGGCCCGCAGCGCCGCGTTCCCGGCGTCGGCGACGGGCTCCCCGCGGTGGTCGAGCAGGTGCCCCTTGCGGTCGTGTTTGAACACGGCGCGGTAGGCCCAGCCGTGGCCGTGGAAGTCGGCGAACTGCGTCTGCTGCGTGCGGTCGTTGAGGTCGGTGAGGTTGGCGAGAAACTCCGGATCGGAGAGACGGTTCTTTGCGGCCGACTCGTTGGGGTTGGCGAACTGGCAGTTGATCATCTCCTCCGACGTCGGGTACTTCTGCTGCCGCGGGTAGATGAGGTCGCTGTCGGTCTCCTCGTCCCACCACATGTAGCCGATGTAGCTGTTCATCACGGTCGTGCCCGGGTGGATGTGGCACACGATGCACTGGCTCGTGGGGATACCGTTGCCGGGGGCGAATTCGTGCCGGATCGGGTGGCCGCTTTCCCCCCTGGGAATCGTGGGGTCCTCCGAAAAGCTCTCGCCCCGGTTGCCGAAGGCGGCGTAGGGCCCCGAGTGGACGGGTGAGCGATCGTTGGCGTAAATGACGTGGCAGCCCGTGCAACCGCTCGACCGGTAGTCGCCCGGATGGTCGTTGGTGCCGAGGAAGTTGAGCGTGGGATCGAACAGGCGGGTCTTCGTGAGGCTCACGAACACCGGGTCGGTGCGGTTCTCCGTGCCGAGCCCGCGGACGCTCAAGCGCGTCCGCGGCCGGCCCGGCTCCTCGAGCCGCTCCGGATTACCCACCTCGGGGCGAAACCGGCCGCCGCGTTCGAAGATGCGCAGCACGTTGCCGGGCTGCATCCGCTCGAACCGCGGCAGCGGGTCGAGAAACTTCATCACCGACTTGTAGTTGATCTCATCCTCGGTCGGCGGGGGCACGGTCTGCAGCCGCTGACCGACGCCGTGCATGCTGTAGCTCTCGCCGTAGCCGGCACGCTTGTTGGGGATCGAGCCGTTGTTGTAGAGCGCCGCATTCCAGAGCATGCAGCCGTGCGTCATCATGCTCTTTCGCACCTGCAGCACGATCGACGAGTGGCAGCCTCCGCAACTGATGTGGGCCACCCGCAGATCGCCCGGATTCACGAACCGGACGAACTCCGGCGACTCGTGGTTGAGGAGCGTGTAGGACCGGACCGGGTTTGCCGACCCATGCCAGGCCTCGCACTCCTCCGGATGGACGTGGGCGGCCTGCTTCGTGAGCGCGTCGGCGTTGCCGCCATGACAGTCGGTGCAACCGAGCCGTACGTTCGGGCTGCGGTGCATGTCGCCCACGCCGGCGTGGCAGGTGATGCAACCGCGGCTCTTGGCCGCCGCCTCCTCTGCCGTCTGCCGGGTGAGGTCGCGGCCGAGCATCTCCGCCGGCAGCGGAAAAGGGTTCGCGGGCTCCACGGGCGGCAGCGGCGCTGGCCGACCCGCGTCGGGACCGTCGCCCCCCTCCTCTTCGCCGACCGGTGACGGCGGCGGAAGGGTTGTGGCGACAGGCTTCTCGGCGAGCACGACCGATCCCACCGCCAGCCCCAGGCAGGCCAGCAGCGACACGACGAGAATGCCCGGGACCGTGGGCTCCAGGCGGGACATACGCGAACTCCGTTTCGCCGCGAACGCCGTCGGCGGCACTCTGCCTCATCCTTGCCGGGGCAGTACTCGTCACGAAATGATCGCCCACCCCCCGCAGAGCGTCAACCAGGAATTCCGCGCGAGACGCCGGCGGACCGTTCGCTGCGAACGGCCGAGATGCGGCGCAGCTCCGCCTCGAAACCCGGGAAGTCCGCGAGAATCCGGCGAAACGCGGTGCCGTCGAGCACCAACAGGTCCGACGGTTCCACGGCTCGCACGGTGGCCGAACGCGGCTGCCGGTAGAGCAGGGCCATCTCGCCACAGAACTCGCCCGCGCCGATTTCGCCCACAGACCTATCCGCCGCGTCGCCCACCGCCAACCGGCCACTGCACACGAAGTACATCTCGTCCTCGACGGCGCCTCTGGTGATCACGACGTCGCCAGCCGCCACTGCGAGCGGGCGGAAGGCGAGGAGGAGGTTGGCGAGCAGGAGCGGCGGCGCGGCGCGAAACAACGGCCCCCGCGCGAGCACATCGCGGGTCAGACACTCGTGCCAGAGATGACCGGATCGCTCGAGCAACTCGTGCGCTGCCCGCGGGCCCCACGAACCGGCGGGGTAGTTCGGAAAGTCGTCCGCCGGCGTCGTCCGCCAAACATCGAGCGCCGGCTGGACGATCCGCCAGGCGGTCTCCACGAAGTCGGTGCGGGAGAACAGCGTCGGGTCGCCATTGAGACCACTATAGAGCAACACCTCGTAGCCGGTACCACGGGACGCCTCGAACGTCTCGGCGTAATCGAACCGCATGCCGGCGGGCTGCAGGCTGAACACCGGCCCCGGCCGCTTGGCCTGCATCCGGATCTCGACGCCTTGCGTCGGCTGGATGTGGAAGATGAGCCGATTCGGCTCACCCATCGCCGGACCGGTCGCCCCGGGCTTGAATTCGACCACGATCTCCGTGCCGCGCTTCCAGAGCGACTTGCCCGATCGCAGATAGACGGGCATCCCCCGCCAGCGGTCGTTGTCGAGGTGCAGCGTCAGCGCGGCATACGTCTCGGTGTCCGATCGTGGATCGACCTTCGGCTCCTCGCGATAGCCCACCGCCACACCGCCGTCGGCCTTGCGGCCCGGACCATACTGGCCGCGAACGCACTCCCGCTCGACGGCGCTGCGATCGAGCGGGCGCACGGCGGCGAGCAGTCGCGACTTCGCGTCGCGCACCGCGTTCGGGTCGAGCGACTCGGGCGGCTCCATGCACACGTAGGCGAGCATCTGCAACAGGTGGTTCTGGAGCATGTCGCGCACGACGCCGGTCTTGTCGTAATACTCGCCGCGGGTCTCGACGCCCACGGTCTCGGCCGCCGAGATCTGGATGTGGTCGATGTGGTCCGCGTTCCAGAGCGGGGCGAAGATCCCGTTGGCCATCCGGAAGGCGAGCAGGTTTTGCACCGTCTCCTTCCCGAGGTAATGGTCGATCCGGTAGATCTCCTCCTCGCGCCAGCGGGCGAGCAGCGCCCGATTGAGCGCGATGGCCGAATCGAGGTCCTTGCCGAACGGCTTTTCGACGACGATCGCCCGGCGGCCGTCGAACCGGGTGAAGCCGGCCTCGTCGAGGTGGCCATTCACCGCCTCGAACAGTTCCGGGGAGATCGCCAGGTAGAGCAGCGTGTTGCCGGCCGCCCCGGACTCGACGCCGACCTCGCGGACCTTGTCCGCGAGCCGCCGGTAGGCTGCTCCGTCGGCGAAGTCGCCGGATACGTAATGGATCCGCGATTCGAGCCATGCCCAGCGGTCGGCGTCAAACTCCCGCCGCGTGGTGAACGTCCGGAGATCGCGGCCGAGTTGCCCGCGAAACTCTTCGCTGGAGAGCGGCCGCCTCGCCATCCCGACGACGGCAAACCCCTCGGGAAGCAGGCCATCGCAGGCGAGGTTGTACAGCGCCGGCACGAGCAGCCGCTTCGTGAGATCGCCCGAAGCGCCGAGGATCACGAGCACCCCGGGCGCCGCAGTCGCCGGCGTCGCATGGGAGGTGATGGTGGGATTCATGGATGCGCGCAGGCCTCCGCTCACTTCTTCCGGCGAGCCCGATACCAGCGGATCAGCGCCGCAGTGGACGGATCGTGGCTCGAGAGATCCGGCTCCGCCGCCGATTCCAGTTCGGGCACGATCCGGTTGGCCAGCACCTTGCCCAGTTCCACGCCCCACTGGTCGAACGAGTTGACGCCCCAGATGACACCCTGCACGAACGTGCTGTGCTCGTAGAGGGCCACGAGGCTGCCGAGCGCGTGCGGCGTGAGTTCCGCGGCCAGGAGCGTGGTGCTCGGGCGGTTGCCCGGGAAGGTCTTGTGGGGCACGAGCGCCTCGGCGACCCCCTCCGCCCGGACCTCCTCGGCCGTCCTTCCGAAGGCCAGCGCCTCGGCCTGCGCGAACACGTTCGACATCAACAGGTCGTGGTGCCTGCCGAGCGGGTTGGCCGACCGCGCAAAGGCGATGAAGTCGCAGGGGATGAGCCGCGTACCCTGGTGGATCAGCTGGTAGAACGAGTGTTGGCCGTTGGTGCCGGGCTCGCCCCAGTAGACCGGGCTCGTCTCGTAGTCGTCGATCACGCGGCCGGCGAGCGTCACCCGCTTGCCGTTCGACTCCATCGTGAGCTGCTGGAGGTAGGCCGGAAACCGCTTCAGGTATTGGTCGTAGGGAAGCACGGCGATCGTGTGCGCGCCCAGGAACGTCGCGTTCCAGACGGCCAGGAGCCCGTGGACCACCGGCATGTTCGCCGCCAAAGGCGCCGTGCGAAAATGTTCGTCGATGGCATGGAAGCCTGCGAGCAGGTCGGCGAACCGTTCCGGACCGACCGCCAGCATCGTCGATAGGCCGATCGCCGAGTCCATCGAGTAGCGGCCACCGATCCAGTCCCAGAAGCCGAACATGTTGGCTGTGTCGATGCCGAAGGCCGCGACCTCCGCGGCGTTGGTCGATACCGCCACGAAGTGCCGCGCCACGGCCCGCTCGTCGCCGAGCGCTGCGAGGAGCCAGGCCCGGGCCGTGCGGGCGTTGGCGAGCGTCTCGAGCGTCGTGAACGTCTTCGAGGACACGATGAACAGGGTCTCGGCCGGGTCGAGATCGCGCGTCGCCTCGGCAAAGTCGGTGCCGTCGACGTTCGACACGAAACGGAAGTCGAGATTCCGGAGCGTGAAGTGCCGCAACGCCTCGTACGCCATCACAGGCCCGAGGTCGGAGCCTCCGATGCCGATGTTGACCACCGCCCTGATCGGCCGGCTTGTATGGCCCTTCCAACCGCCGCTCCGCACCGCCTCGGCGAACGCGGCCATCCGGCCGAGCACCGCGTGGACATCGGGCACGACGTCGTGGCCGGCGACCCTCAGCGTCGCTTCACGCGGGGCGCGGAGGGCCACGTGCAGAGCCGCGCGGTGTTCGGTCGTGTTGATCGGCTCTCCGGCGAACATGGCCGCGATCCGCCCGGGCAGATCGCAGGCCTCCGCCAGGCGCACGAGCAGGGGCAGCGTGTCGGGAGACAGCCGCTGCTTGGAAAAATCGGCCCGGAGCCCGCAGGCCTCGAGCGCATACCGCTCGGCGCGACCAGGATCCTCGCGAAAAAGGTCTCGCAGATGCCGCGCTCCCGCGTTGGCGGCATGGGCGGCGAGGGCCTTCCACTCGGGCAGGGCTGTATGGGAGCCCTGGGAGAGGGTCATGCTCGGCCCCCGAGACGGCGAAGATCACCTCGTCGGCCGTGCCATCCCACGGCGAGGCCGAGCGTGTTGACGTGCAGTTCGCGAACAGGTCTCGAGAGCGTCCCGTCGACGAGCATCCCACGCGTGATGCTGTCGAGCGAGTGGCTCTGGCCGATCCGCTGAAGGGCGGCCGTGGGAGCGTTCATCGTGAACTCCTCCAAAGCGGATGATGACCGGCCACGCCCCGAACGTTTGTGCCCGGGAGTATACTCGGCTCGGTGGGGAGCTGCCATGGCCCATGGCCATGCCCCGGCCCCTGTGAAAGCACACGCCCGGTCATGCCGCCGCCTGCCGCCACTCCCTCCGTCAGCACCGCCGATTTCGAGCGCCGGCGACAGGCTCGCGAGACGGCAAACGAGCAGGTCGTCAGCGGCATCGTCGTCGGCGTTCTGGCCATCCTGCTGGGCACGGAGTTGTTTTGGAGCGATCTGGCGGCCGTGGGGTTCGGCAACTTCAGGGGGGAGTTCGAGATCCCGGTGCAGGTGCGGTGGGCCACCATGGCGACCCTCGTCTGCCACGCCTGCCTGTTCGTTTTTCTTCGCCTCCGGCCCCGCTCGTTCGCAGCCCGCAAGTATCTCATCGTGGGGATGCGGATGGCGTGCCTGGGCGGGGTGTGCTGGGGGGAGTGGTACAGCCCGCGGCCCGAGTTCGCGCTCATGGTCCCGACGGCCTTTTTTGCGCTGGTGATCGTGCTGGCCGGGCTTTCCTACAGCCGCAGTGCCGTGCTCTGCGCCGGCGGGTTGGCCGTCGCGACCTACGCCACGGTCACGCTTCTCGGCCCGATGTGGCCGCTGAGCCTCCGCGCGACGGGCCTGGCCACGCAGGTGTTCATCGCCGTCTCGGTCGTGACCTGGCACATCGTTTCCACCATGCGCACGATGACCGCCGAAGCCGTGTCGAACGAGCGGCTCAGCCGGTTCTTCTCCCCCGAGATCGCCGCCCGGATCGCAACGGAGCCCGAGATCACGGTCCGGGCCGCCGAGTGCCGCGTGACGGTGCTGTTCAGCGACATCAGCGGCTTCACGTCGATGGCCTCGCACATGCGGCCGCAAGAGGTGGTGGATCTGCTCAATGCGTATTTCCCGCGGATGGTCCAGATCATCTTCAAGCACGGCGGGACGTTGGAGAAATTCGTCGGCGACGCGGTGCTTGCCGTGTGGGGGGCGCCCGTGGAACGGCTCGACGACGCCGACCGGGCGGTGACGGCGGCGCTCGAGATGCAGGCCGCCGTCAACGAGTTCAACGCGGCCCGGGCCCCGCGGGGCGAGGCACCGATCAGCGTGCACATCGGGATCGCATCCGGCCTGGCGGCGGCCGGCTACATCGGCACCGACAGTTACATCCAGTATGCCGTGATCGGGGACACCACGAACGTGGCCAGCCGCATCTGCTCCGCGGCCGGGCCCGGCGAAATCCTCGTTGGCGAGGAGACACGGTCCCGGATCTCGCCGGGAGTGTTCCGGCTCGAGTCGCTGCCGCCGATCGCCGCCAAGGGCAAGGATCAGCCCGTGCCGGTGCACCGGCTGCGGCCGCCCGCATAAGCGCAGCGCATGCGGGGCTTCCGGAACTGGGCGAAGGTTGCCCCGAGTCCCCATCCGGCCGGTCCGCATCGGGGCTCACCGCATTGCCCATTTCGCGTCGTCTACGCGACGCGCAGCCCTGCGAAAGACACCCCCTTTGAGAGTGGTTTCCGCCGCTTTTTCCAGGATGTTTCATCCGACCGATGCAGACGTTCCTGCCGAAAAAACTCCCATCTTGAGGAAAGGATCGCGGGAATGCCCTCGAAACATCCGCTTCATCACGGCCGCCGCCCACGGGCTTGTTTTCGACACGTCGGGCTTGCCGCGTGGATCGGGATCGCGGCATGCGGAGTCGGCCCCATCGTGCTCGCGGCTGACTCCGACGCCCCAACCAAACCCGCCGAGGACAAGGCTCTCGACGCGATCGAATCGGCCGAATCACAGGCCGCGGCCGAGACCACCGCAGCACCTGCCGAAGCGCCGGCCGCCGAGGCACCAGTCGCAGTGCCTCAAGCCGAAGCCGCGCCGCCGGTTCCCAACCTCGCACAACAACTGGCCGACATCGATGCCGGCGGCTTGGCGGAATCGTGGTCCAACACGCCGAGTTTCATCGGTGACGGTTGTGCCCCCACGTCCACGTCGTCGAGCCTGCCGGTCGGGCGGCTCGTGGTGATCGCCCCCGGCCTTGTGAACGTGAGCGGTACGCTGCAGGGCAACGCACCGGCCGAGATCAGCACGATCACCGACCCGCAGTTCAACAGCGTGCAGGCGATCCAGGCCGCCGGGTATCCGATCTTCGTGCTGCCGGCTCAGCCCCTCGGCAGCGTGCCCGGCACGCCGCCGACCGACATCCCCGTCGGCGGGCCGAGCCCTGGCGCGGGCATCACGCCCGTGCAGTCGCCGGCGTCGTACACCGCCGCGGTGGACGACACGTTCGCCAACGATCCGACGCTGGACACTTCAAAGTACGCGGCCCAGAACCCGCAGACGGTGTACGACGCCGCGGCCTCGGGAGCCCTTCCGGCAGGCACGGGGCCGACCGGCTCGCAGGATGCGTTCCTCTTCTACGACTACGTCGTCAACGTGCAGACCGCGGCCCTGGTCCCCGGCATCAACGTCGGCTTCACGAAGCTCGTCGAAAACTCGAGCCCGATCCCGCGCGACCGCGTGTACTTCAACTACAGTTATTTTCACAACGCCAACATCTCGTCCGAGCGGGCCGACGTGAACAGGTTCACGCCTGGCTTCGAGAAGACGTTCTTCGACCAGTGGACGTCGATCGAGATCCGGACGCCGTTCGCGGGCACACTGAGCAATGTGCAGGAGGTGGTCGGTGGAGGCGCCTGCGGGGGAGTCTCGGAGTACCGGGACGTGGAATTCGGCAACATGTCGGTGATCTTCAAGTCGTTTCTCTGGCAGGAGGAGACGTGGGGGATCTCGGGCGGCATGCAGGTGCTCCTGCCCACCGCGCAGTCGACGTTCGTCCGGGGCACGAACCAGGTCGGCCAGCCCGTCCAACTCGTGTACGTCGAAAATCAGTCGGTTCACACGCTGCCGTTCATCGGTTCGGTGTGGGCCCCGAGCGAGCGGTCGTTCAATCAGATCCTCATCCAGATGGACATCGACTCCAACGGCAGCCCGGCCTATGTGAACAGTAATCTCCAGCCGGGCATCAGCGGGCAGCAACTCACGAGCGCCGGGCGGATCGTCCTGCCGACGTTCATGTATCTGAGCTTCAGCACGGGCTACTGGCTCTACCAGAGCAATGGCCCCGGACTCACGGGGTTTTCACCCGTGATGGAACTCCATATGAACCAGGGCATGTACGCCTTCCAGCCGGTCAAGTCCGGCGGCTACACGCTCGGCGACGACCGCGGCACGATCTCGGTCCTCAACGGCCTGGTGGGCTGCAACTTCGAGTGGAACAAGCGTTCGACGGTGACGTTCGCCTACGTGACCCCGTTCGGCGGCGGCTTCGACCGGTTCTTCGACGGCGAACTGCGGGCCTTCGTCAACTGGCGGTTCGGGCGGCAGAATCGTCTGACCCGCGCCCAGTTCTGAACGTTCGCGGGAACAAACTCGCGTGACCGTCGAAGCCTTGCGATCCGCCGCCGAGGATCTTTTCCGGCGGGGGGATCCCGGGGCGGCGTTCGCCGCGGCAGTCGCCGGGCTGGCGCGGATTCCCGACGACCCCGAACTGCTGCGGATCGCCGGAAACTGTGCGCTCGTCATGGGCGACGACACCGCGGCCCTGGGCTGGTATTCCCGTGCGATCGACGCCGACCCGCGGGCCGTCGAGCCGCGGGTCAACGCCGGCCTCATCCATCGCAAGCACCATCGACTCGACGCCGCCCGCCGGATGCTGCGCGAATGCCTCGCGATCGACGCCGACAACCGGGCAGCGTGGCTCAATCTCGCGTCGTGCTACGTCAACGAAGGGGAACCGCAGGCTGGCGAGGCGGTCGCGCGCGAGGCGATCGCGCGGTGCGGAGATCTGGCCGACCTGCGCTGGAACCTCGCGCTCGTGCTGCTCGAGCAGCAGGCGTGGCGCGAGGGCTGGCGGCACCATGCCGCCAGGGCGGCCCTGCCCGGTTTCTTTCCGCCGCCGTGGAGTGGGGCCCCCACGGCGCGCCGCCTCGGTGACCTGACGGCTCTGCGGCCCGGCGCACGGGTCGTCTGCCATGGCGAGCAGGGGCTCGGCGACGAGATCCTGTTCGCGGGCATGCTGCGGGAATTTGCCGCGGCCGTCCGCGACCGGGGGGCATCGCTCGCGCTCGCCTGCAATCCGCGGCTGCGAACCGTCTTCGCCCGGAACTTCGACATGCCCCTGCTCGACACTGAGGCGGGAGAGCGGGCGCTCGCCTCCGCCGACTGGGTGGTGGCGATCGGCGACCTCGGCCGGTTTCACCGCAACGAGCCGGAAGCCTTTCCCCGGCATCGCGGCTACCTCGCGCCCGATCCCGGCCGTGTGGACAGCATCCGCGCCGAACTCGTGGCGCGGGCGGCGGGCCGACCGCTCGTGGGACTCGCCTGGAGCGGGGGCCGCCCACGGACACACGCCGCATATCGACGGATTCCGCTCGCCGCCTGGCTGCCGCTCGTGAGCCAGCCGGCCTGCTTCGTGTCGTTGCAGTACACCGACGACGAGGCGGAGGTGGAGTCGCTGCGGCGCCGGCACCGCATCGAAGTGCTGCGCGTTCCGCACCTGACGCGGCACGAAGACTACGGCGAGACATTCGCGCTCGTGGCCGCGCTCGATCTGGTCGTGACGGTTCCCACGTCGGTGCTTCACGTGGCCGGGGCGGTGGGCCGCGCGTGCTTCGTGGTGATGGATCGGCGGGCTGCCTGGCGGGAGTGCTCCGCGGATGGGCGGCTCCCCTGGTATCCACTCACGCATGAGCGTTTCGTGAGGCACGGCGACGGGGAGGGGTGGGGGCGTGTGCTGGAGGCTGCGGCACGGTCGTACGCGACCTGGATTGCAATGCGGCGGCGGTAAAAGGCCATCACCAAAGCCGCGAGCCCATTTCTTGACTCCGCCACAATGGGGATGACAATCCCCGTCTAAGCCATCGTCTGCTTTTCAACTGGAGACGGGTGTCGAGCCCCGGGTCGCGAGTGATGCAACGCAGGAACAGCGAGCGCGGCCGGCCCCGATCCCGGGGGGGCCGGCGAACCGTGCGGCAGGAGACTGCCTCCCGAGGCCTGCAGGTGCTCGAACCGCGGATCGCGTTCGCGGTTGGACCGTCTCTGGTCGCGGATATCAACACGCTGCCGGCCGGCTCGCTCAGCGGCGAGGTTCGGGGCTCCGGCTTCGCGGTGTCGTCGCCTCAATTCGTCACGTTCAATGGGAAGACCTTTTTGAGCGCCGACGACGGCGTGCACGGACGTGAACTCTGGGTGAGCGACGGGACGCCGGCCGGCACCCGGTTGCTGAAGGACATCAATCTCACGTCGGCCGGCGACGGCGGCGTCGGCGGCAGCGATCCGGCCGACTTTTTTATCGCCGGCAGCACGCTCTACTTCTCGGCGAATGACGGCGTCCACGGCCGTGAACTCTGGAAGACCGACGGCACCGCCGCGGGCACGGTGCTCGTGAAGGATCTCGTTCCGGGTGGCGGGGCGGGTGATCCGCGGGATTTCGCCATTCTGCCGAGCGGCCAGGTGCTGTTCGTTGCCCAGTCAGGACTCTGGAAGACCGACGGCACCGAAGGAGGGACGGTGCCGATCGACCCGACGAACACGCTGGGGTTCGATTTCGGCCAGACATCATTTGCCCCCGTGACAAGTTTGACCCGGCTTGGCTCACGGGTGTTGTTCGCAGGCCCGAGCAGTTCCGGTTTTGGGAATGAACTCTGGGTCACCGACGGCACGCTCGCGAACACGGCGCCGCTGCCGAGTCAACTTGGGTTCCCTGTGGATCAACCCTCAAACTTTATCGTCGTCACAGAGACAACGACGATTCTCGACACTCTTTTCTTGGTGCCAATTTCGACACAGACCAAGGATCTGGCTTTTTTTGGGGCTGTCGGCGGGCTTTGGCGGACTGATGGCACGCCGTCGGGCACGGTGAACGTGTCGGCGGTTGAGCCGTTCAGTGCCCCGGTCGCATTCGGGTCATTCAACTTCGCAACTACCTTTCCGTTACCGACGACTGTGTCGGGAAGCCGGCTCGTGTTTGCGGGAAACGACGGGACGACGGGGGGCACGGGCACGGAACTCTGGACGATCGAAGGCTCGTCTTTGGCGACGGGTCCGACGCAAATCGCCAACATCAATCAGCAGACAGACGGCTTCGGCTTCGAATTCAGCAGCCTGCCGACCGATTTTCGAGTCGCCGGCACCAACCTGTTTTTTTCCGCCGACGACGGCGTCAACGGTCGCGAACTGTGGAAATACGACGGCACGAACGTCACGATGGTGAAAGACGTTCGTTCGGGGTCCGCTCCGTCCGACCCGATTCCGCTGGCGTCTTCGGGCTCGACCCTCTATTTCGCGGCCGAAGACGGCGTGCATGGCAGCGAACTCTGGAAGACCGACGGCACATCGGCCGGCACGAGTCTTGTCAGGGACATCAACTCCGGCGCCAAATCGGCATTCCCCCTGAATTTCTTCCAGGGTTCTTCGGCGACCTACCTTTCGGCAGCAGTGCTCGGCGGGGAACTGCTCTTCGCGGCCGATGACGGCCAGCATGGCGTCGAACTCTGGAAGTCGGACGGCACGACCGCCGGCACGATGCTCCTCGAGGACATCAACACCAAGACGGCCGACGGCCTCGACGGGTTCAGCAGCGGCTCAGGCGCCGCACTCTCGGCCGCCCTGTTCGACGGAGCCGTCTACTTCCCGGCCGACGACGGCATTCACGGCACCGAGCTCTGGAAGCGGGTCGGCGACGCGGCCCCGCAGCTCGTGAAGGACCTCAATCCCGACACGGCGACGTTCAACGGCGGCCAGCCCGAGTTCGTCACGGCGGGGAATCTCCTCTTCTTCATCTGGCCACGGCAGGAGCCCGACAGCTTCGGCTTCGGCTCGATCACGGTGACGGACCTCTGGCGGACCGACGGCACCGAGGCGGGCACCATTCTGCTCAGGCAGAACATCACCGGCGGTTCGCCAGGGCTCGCGGCACTCGGAGAGAAGGTGGTCTTTTCAGCGACCGACACTGACGGACGGGAGCTGTGGATCTCGGACGGCACCGTCGCGGGCACCACACCGCTCAAGGACATCGCCACCGGCGGCGACGGGTCGCCGCAGGACTTTTTTTCGTTCGGATCGCTCGTGCTCTTCACGGCGGACGACGGCACGACAGGCCGCGAACTCTGGAAGACCGACGGCACGGCGACGGGAACGCTGCTCGTTGCGGACATCGACCCCTCGACGTCGAGCGACCCGGCCAGCGGAATTCGTTACAGCCCCGGCTTCACGCTGTTCGACGGCCATGTTTACTTCGTCGCCGACGACGGCACCAGTGGCCAGGAACTCTGGCGGACCGACGGCACGACCGCCAGCCTCGTGATCGACATCAATACCTTGCCCACCCCCGACCCGCTGGATCCCAACCTGACCTCGCCGGGCAGCAGTTTTCCGTACGCGCTCACGCCGTTCGGCTCAGTGCTGCTCTTCGGCGCGGATGACGGCGTAAATGGCGGCAGCCTCTGGGAGACTGATGGCACCGCGGTCGGCACCACGATCGTGGCAAACATTTCACCGATTCCCTCGAATGTCCGGCCGTTCAGGTTCACGGTCGCAGGCGGCAAGGCGTTCTTCGGTGCCACCGACGGCACCCGCGACCGCCTTTGGCAGACCGACGGCACGACGGCGGGCACCTCCCCCATCCCCGAGATCGACCCCGCCTACGTCACCCGCGATATCGGCAACGTGCTCGAAGTCGGAAACGAGGTGTTCTTCTCCGCGGATCGTAGGTTTGTGGACCCGACGAAACCGGCCGGCCGCGCACTCTTTCGCTCCGACGGTACCGTCGCCGGCACGTCGCTCGTCGAACTGTCGCCCGGAGTGACGGGCGCTCGGCAGTTCCCGATCCTCGCCACGGCCGACCGACTGTACTTCGGCGCCGACGACCTCGTTCGTGGACTCGAGTTGTGGCAACTGCCCTTCGACACCATCCCTCCCACGGTCACGATCGCCGTGGACCGATCCACGCTCGGCATCGGCCAGACGGCGGCGGTCACGTTCGCGCTCAGCGAGCTTCCTGCCGGCTTCGCGGCCGGTGCGGTCACGGTCACCGGCGGCGCGCTCACGAATTTCACCGGCGCGGGCACGGCATACACCGCCACGTTTGTGCCCCAGCCCAACTTCACGGGCACCGCCACGATCCAGGTCGCGGCCGGCGTTTTCACCGACGCCGCAGGCAATCCGAACACCGCATCGCCCGTCACCACGATCGCTATCGACACGCGGCCGCCGACGGTGATCGTGACGCTCGGCGCCCAGTCGCTCGGCATCGGCCAGACGGCGGCGGTCACGTTCACGCTCGACAAGCCATCGACGACGTTCACCGCGGGCGACGTCGGCGTCACCGGCGGCACGCTCACGAACTTTGCCGGCGCGGGCACGGCATACACCGCCACGTTCGTGCCCCAGCCCAACTTCACGGGCACCGCCACGATCCAGGTCGCGGCCAACGCGTTCACCGACGCCGCGGGCAATCAAAATTTGGGCA
>Ga0214917_10001068_pt1 | contig 35799 bp, 12 predicted proteins | sample LL_1208_BB_MetaG_FD_177983 | JGI IMG/M metagenome (GOLD analysis project Ga0214917, IMG submission 177983) | Freshwater microbial communities from Lake Lanier, Atlanta, Georgia, United States - LL_1208_BB | ecosystem: Environmental > Aquatic > Freshwater > Lake | place: USA: Georgia | collected... | reverse complement strand
CCAGGGATGGCCGCAGCGAACGTCCGGCGACGGGGCATGGGCGGCCCCGAACCGTCGACGACGCACGATGCCCCTGCATCAACGACGACTCCATCCGCGCGTGCGGCGTCCGTGAGGGGCTGCCCGTGCCCCGGGAGCCGGCCTTGGCGGCAAGCGCAGGCAGGATGCCGGATCGCGGCCGGCATGGAGTGAGCGGAGGCCAGGGATGGCCGCAGCGAACGTCCGGCGACGGGGCACGGGCGGCCCCGAACCGCGCGGGTTTGCGCCGTTCTCGAACCGCCACGGGCACGGGCGGCCCCGAACCGCCCTACCGCACCGCCCGGTCGGGCGTCGCGTCCGGTGCCGCGGCCATCCGCGTTCGGGCCTCGGCGGCCACCACGTACGGCCGCTTGTACTCCGGCATGTAGCCGCGGGCGCCCCGGACGGTCACGTCCTGCCCCACCAGCGGCGCGAGGTTCACGCCGGTCTGCGGCGTGATGAAGGCGATCACGTTGTTGCTCTGGTCGACGACCGCCCAGCGCGGCGCGTCGGGCCGACGCGACACGACGGTGGCCAGCCGGCCCGTCGTCTCCGTCATGTCGGGCGGCGTCCAGGTCGGCTGGCCGTCTGCCGGCGCCCCGCCGGGCAGGACTCCCGGGCGGATCGGGCGGCTGCCGATGGACGACAGGCTCGACCACATGCCGCCGATCTGCAGCGGCGCGGCGCCATGGGTGCCCGTGGCGGCCTGGAGCGTGCGGTGTCGGCCCTGGATCGCCTCGAACCGGGCGATCCGGGCGTCGATCGCGGCGATGCGGGCCCGCTCGGCGTCGTTGCCCGTGCGGGCGGCCACCTGTCGGAGCCGCTCCCGCACCGGCGCGAGGTTCCACGACTCCGCCGGGCCGGTGACGGCCAGCGAGAGGGCCAGGTCGATGTCGGCGAGCTCGTCGCCGGCGCCGGTCGCCGGGCCGGCCGCCGTCACGGCGACCGGCGAGATCGGCGCGGCGGGATCGAAGATGCTGGTGCCACGCGGCAGCCAGCCGGCGAAGAGCCGCTTGGCGGACGGCATGAGTCCGAGCTCCTGCGGCGGCGGCACGGCGGTCGGCGGCTGCGCGGCAGGCACCGCCGCGGCAGCCGGCGACGCCGCCGCCTGCGAGACCGTCGCCGTGCCATTGTCGCCCACTGCCTGCGCCAGCGCGACGCCGGCGTCCTTCAAGGCCGCGACCGCCTCGCCGAGCGTCGCCCGGGCCGCCGCGGCCTCCGCATCGGTGTCGGCCAGGGCAGCCGGCGCCGCGACGAGCCCCGGGGGCGGCTCCAGGTCGGCCAGACGCGCCCAGCGAAACTCGCCCGCCGGCGGCTCGATCCGCACCCACAATCCCGCATGACGGCCGGAGGCGATCCGCACCTCCTCGAGCACCCGCACCCGCTCGCCCGCCTCGAGCGTCACCTGCGCCACGTGCCGCAGGTCGTTGAGCTGCGAACCCACCCGCGACACGGCGCCGTCGGTGACGATCACGCCGATGCCTCGGTCGCGGGCGGGCGACTCGCCAGCCGCGGCGGTGTCGACGTCGCACGCCCGCAGCCAGCTGAAGCCGCCGACGACCGGCCGCACGGCGACGTAGCCGGAGCCGGCCGGATCGATCGACCACACCTCGACGTCCGTCCCCGCCACCAGCCGCTCGGTGGGATAGAAGTCGTCGCCGGGGCCGGCGCGGAGGTAGGTGTGATCGGCCGACACCTTCACGGTCGCGGGAAACGGTTCCTGACGGTCCGGCTGCGGTGCGGCGGCCAGTGACGCGGAGGCGATGAGCAGCCAGGCCGCGGCGCACGCGGGCCCCCACGCGGGCCGACTGACGGCGACCGCACCACGATCCTCGGCCGGCGCGGACGCACCGCGCCCCGCGGACTCCCGTCCTGCGGCCACCGTGGCTTTCACCGGACTCCTCCCGGGTGAAAAAAACAGGCGCGTAGACGAGGCTTGGGCTTCCTCGTCTACGCGCTGTCGGGGACGCGGCGAACCACGTCCCCGACAGGTCTTGTAGACCACCGCCCGCGGCGGCTCAAGCCGCGATTTTCCGGCGCCGCGGACCCCGACAAAACAGGCCCCACGAACCACGCAGACACCCTGGCCGCGGGGTCTTTCGCCGGAGGCGGGGAGGGCGGGGAAGACTGCGGCGGAGATGCCGGGCCCGCGGCCCGCCTGCTAGCGTCGCGGTGCCAGCACGCCTGCCAGCGATCCGCCGGCAGGAGGTGCCGTCGGCCATGGCCACCGGATGCCGCCCCGCCCTGCTGGTGCGGTGCGCCGGGAGCGGACCGCGCGGCCGCGGGTCACCAGCGGTCCACGGGCCGGTCGAGCACCTCGCGCAGCAGGATGGCGCGGCGGGTCGCCGCCGGGCTGCGCAGCATCTCCACCAGTTCGGCGGCGATGTCGTTGGTGCGCTGGGTCACGGTCGCGGGCCCCGTCGCCTCGCGTGCAAGCCCGCCGCGGGCGTGCGCCAGGTCGTGCGAGAAGGCGTCCTGCACGTGCCGCTCGACCGACTCGACCGCCCCCGCAGCCGCGGTGGTCGCCGCGGCCGCCGGGGAGGCCGACTGGGCAGCGGGTCGCGCAGCACGCCGGCCCTGGTGCATATCGCCTGCCCGCTGCTCGCGTTCGCCGCGCGATGGTCCAGACGACGACGTCGCCGGCCTCGCCGCGGGCGCGGCGGGAGCGGTCTTCGCGACCGGCCGGGGCTGGCTCCGCTGCGGCTGGTCGGCGCGGGGCTGGCCCGTGCCCGCGACGGGTTCCGGCCGACGGGCCTGGTCACCGCCGGCCTGCCGCAGGAACTCCTCGATCTGCCTCTCGAGCTCCGAACGCACGTCGCCGTCCGGCCGCGGCGGCCGCGGCGGCGGCCGCCGCCTGTCGATCCGCGCCGGAGGCTGCGGGTTGCCCCCGACCCGGCGCAGCACCGCGAACACCTGCGAGATGATCCAGAAGCCGACGAACAGGAAGGGCAGCAGCGCCTCGAGCCAGTCGAAGCCGGCGGCGAACAGCGGGCTGCAGGGGGTCGGCATGGGCGTCATTGCACCGCGGCGGTGCCCGGGGCGGTGCCGGTGGCGATCGTCCGCCGCATGTCGGTGTCGGCCTGCAGGTTCCGCAGCTTGTAGTAGTCGAAGATGCCCAGCTGGCCCGACGTCAGCGACTCGGCCACCGCCTTGGGCACGGCCGACTCCGCCTCCACGAGCGCCGCCCTGCTCTCCTCGATGCTGGCGACCATCTCCTGCTCCCTGGCGACCGCCATGGCCCGCCGACCCTCGGCGTTGGCGCGGGCCACGCGGGTGTCGGCCTCCGCCTGGTCGGCCTGCAGCCGCGCGCCGATGTTGGCGCCCACGTCGATGTCGGCGATGTCGATCGAGACGATCTCGAACGCCGTGTTGGCGTCGAGACGCCGCGCGAGCACGGTCTTCGAGATCATGTCGGGGTTCTCGAGCACGTCGGTGTGCCGCTCGGCGGAGCCGATCGCCGACACGATCCCCTCGCCGACCCGCGCGATGATCGTCTCCTCGGTCGCGCCGCCGATGAGCTGGTTGAGGTTGGTGCGGACCGTCACGCGGGCCTTCACCTTCAGCTGCACGCCGTTCTTGGCGACGGCATCGAGCGATTCGCGGCCGCTGTTCTTGCCCGGGCAGTCGATCACCTTCGGATAGACGCTCGTCTGCACCGCCTCGCGGACGTCCCGGCCCGCGAGGTCGATCGCCGTGGCCAGCCTGAAGTCGAGCTCCTTGATCTTCGCCTTGTTGGCCGCGATCAGCGCCTGCACGACCAGCGGCACCCGGCCGCCCGCCATGTAGTGCTCCTCGAGCGCCTGCTTGGTGACGCCGCTGGAATCGCCGAGGCCCGCCTGCACCGCCATGATCTTGCTGCGCACGATCACGGTCGGGTTCACCTTCTTGAAGCTCATCGCGACGAGGTCGAACAGGCCGATGCCGGCGCTCGACGCGTACGACTGCAGCCACAGCCGCAGGTAGCGGGCCATCATGGCGAACACCACGAGGCAGGCGAGGATGCCCAGGCCGATCAGGATCAGCGGCAGCATGAGGGGTCGGGCTCCGGTGGGGCGGCGCGGCGGCTCAACCCGCGGCTACCCGTAGCGTTGTTCCGCGTCGGCCGCCGGTCAAGCGGACGGAGGCTCCAGACCGTCGAACTCGAACGATTCGAGCGTCGGCGAGAGGCCGTTCGTGCCGTCTGCGGCCGTCCGCTCCGGCTCGGGTCCGCTCGCCGACCGCGCAGGGGGCGCGGGCTCCGCCCGCCGGACGACCACGGCCGGCCCCTGCGCCGCCGTCACCTCCACCGCGGTTCCCGCCTCGATGGGCCCGCTCTCGCTGATCGCCTCCACCTCGACGCCGTCGACGGCCACCTCGCCCCAGGGCAGGAGTTCGCTGACGGCGCGGCCGCGGCGGCCCACGAGCCCGCGGGCCCGCGCCCGCCGCGACTGGCCGGGTACGAGGGTCGCGGCATCGGGAGGCGGCGGAAGCACGCGGCGTCCGAGCGGCGTCTCCGGAAACCAGCGGAACGCGAGCCCCAGCACCGCGGGCACGGCCAGCACGACGACGGCGAGGACGGCCATGCCCGCCACGGCCCCCTGCTCCAGGAACGCGGTCGCGACGCCCGCCACCAGCGCCACCACGCTCACGAACCCGAGGATGCCGCCGGACGGCACGAACACCTCGAGCACCAGCACGCCCAAGCCCACGAGGATGAGCACGAGCACCCAGAGGAGCGGGTTCATGCCGACGCCCCGGACCGCGGGGCGGGCCGCACGAGCACGCGGCCGCCGCGGACCTCGACCACGCGCACGTTCGCGCCCGGCTCCACGAGCGCTCCGTCGCTGGTGACGTCGTGGATCGTGCCGCCGATCCGCGCCTTGCCGGCGGGCGCCAGCCGCGTGGTCGTCGTGCCCTCGAGGCCGATCAGTTCGTCGAGGGTGTCCTCCGCGACCACGTCCTCCGCGGCGGAAGGCGGCTCGAGGAGCACGTTGCGGAACATCGGCGTCGCGGGCAGCCACCGCCGCACGAGCATCGCCAGGGCCGCGATGCCCACGGCGGCCCCGAGAATCCCCAGCAGCGACCACTGCAGCTGCCGGATCTGGTAGTCGTTGGCGGGCAGCACGAACGACTGGCTCGCCAGCACCAGCGACGCGATCACGAGCACGCCGCCCCCGAGCCCGAGCACGCCGAATCCGGGCAGCACGAAGATCTCGGCCGCCAGGCAGAAGAGCCCCGCGAGGAAGAGCATCACCTCGAGCCAGCCCGCGGTGCCGTGCAGGTACTGGCTCCAGAAGTAGACGATGAACGCCACCATCGAGACGAAGCCGCCGAGGCCGAAGCCCGGCGTGTGGAGCTCGATGTAGAGCCCCGCGCCGCCGATGAGGAGCAGCAGCCAGGCGAGGCCCGGGCTCGCCAGCGCGTCGAGCAGCCGGTCGGCCCACCCCGGCTCGGCGATGGCGACGTCGCCGGTCAGCCCGTAGGCCCTGACGAAGCCCTGGAAGTCGTCGACGACGTGGGTCGCCAGTCCGAGCGACTCGGCCGAGCGTCCGGTGAGCTGGATCGGACCCGTCCCCACCCGTGCCCCGGGCGTCCACGAATCGCGATCCGCCCGGGCCGCGAGCTCCTCGGCAGCGAAGTAGTCGATGCGACCGGTCTCCCGCTGCGTCGCCTGCTCCACCTCGAGCCCCGGCACGACGGTCGCCACCCGCAGCGACCACGGGCGGTCCCGCTTCCTGGCGACCGCCTCCCGCCAAGCCGCCGTCACGGCGGCAGCCTGCCGGCCGCCGATCGCGGCGTCCCCCTCGCCGCCCAGCACGGCGTCGGGGTGCATCACGAGCTCGTCGCACGCCAGCGCCACGAGCGCCGCATCGCCGCGGGCCTGGCGGGGCACGTAGGCGACGGTCCGCACCTCCGCCGGATCGAAGGCCGCCAGCCTGCCGGCGAGCACGAGGCTCTGCTCGGGCGACCCGCCGGCACTGTCGACCCGGATGCACAGCAGGGTGGCGCCGCCGGCGACCGCCCGTTCCATCTGCTGCCGGGCCCGGGCCACGGCATCGCCACTGACGGGGCCGGCGACGACGATCTGCGCCGCCTTCCAGCCGCCCTCCGCCCTGGGATCGATCGCGAGCGACCGTTCGTCCACGCCGAGGCTTCGCGCGAGCTCCGCGGGCGTGCGGGCGAGCTGCCGCACGATCCCCAGCTCGCGTCCGCGCCGCCCGGTCAGCGTGATCGGTACGGGCGTGAGCTCCTCCACGGCGAGCACGGCGGTGCGGCGGCGAAGGGCGTCGATTTCGCCGGCGGCGACGAACTGGTCGCCGTCGTCGGTCGAGGCGCGGACCACGCGGGCGGCTGGATCGAGCAGCGCGAGCGCGACCGCCGGAGGCACCGTGCGGCGGCGGCCCGCGACCTGCGCGTAGGCCGCCCGCATGGCGTCGTCGACAGCGGGCTCGTCGGCGTTGGCCGGCCCCAGCACGGCGTCGGGAGGCATCACGATCTCCTCGCACGCCAGCGCGACGAGCACGGCGTGGCCGGTGGCCCCCTCCGGCAGGAACGCCACCGTCTTCACGCCGTCGAGCCGGGCGTCACCGAGGAACTTCGCCAGTTCGAAGGCGCGGCCGAAGTCGCTCCCGCCGGTGCCGCCCCGAGGGTCCGGGTCGAACCGGAGCACGAGCACGCCCCGCTCATTGCCCCGCTTGAGCCGGTCGAGCCGCCGCAGGATGGCGGCCTCCACCTGCGTGTCGCGGGTGCCGGTGATTGGCAGGCGGACCGACAGGCCGACCGCCTCGGCCGCGACCGCACGACCGGCGGGCAGAGTGGCTGAGAGGGCGGCGACCACCGCAACGGCCGCGACGAGCCAGGGCAAGGCTGCCAACCGGCAAAGTCGCATCGCTGGCCTCGGTAGCATGTCGAGAGAAAGGACCCCGGAATTCTAAGACGGTGGCCGGCGGAGTCAAAAAAGCCGCGGCCGCCGGCGCGCCGCACCCGGGTCCGTGCGACCCGCGCGAAAACGCGGCGGCTGCGGTATAGTGCCGCCCCATGAGCACCCCCGCCGCCGGCTCCCAGACCATCCGCGATCTTGTCGGCCTCGTCGAAACGAAGGCTCTCCGCCGCGGCACGTTCCGCCTCGCCTCCGGCCGCGAGGCGAGCTTCTACCTCGATGCCAAGCAGGTCGTCCTCGACGCGCACGGAGCGATGCTCGTGGGCCGGGCGATCCTCGACCGCCTGCGATCGCTCGGACCCCTGCCCGACGCCGTCGGCGGCATGTCGATCGGCGCCGACCCGATCACCAGCGCCGTCGTCACGATGGCCGGCGTCGAAGGACTGCCCCTCAAGGGCTTCATGGTCCGCAAGGAGCCGAAGGATCATGGCACGAAGCAGTACGTCGAGGGCCCGGTGCAGCCCGGGCAGCGGGTGGTGATCGTCGAGGACGTCACCACGACGGGCGGGTCGTCGCTCCTGGCCATCGACCGCGTGCAGGACTTCGGTCTCGTGGTCGAGCGGGTGGTCACGGTGATCGACCGGCTGGCGGGGGCCGAGGCGGCGTTCGCGGCCCGCGGCATTCCGCTCGAATCGCTGGTGACGATCCGCGACCTCGGCCTCGAGCCGCAGTGACCGCCGGCGGCACGACGGACATTTGCATCGCCGTGCATGCCCGCCGTAGTCTGGCGGCATGAGGAACTCCGGTCCCGGACTCGCAGCAGACCGTGGAGCAGGCCCGACGCCTCACGAGGCGGCGGCCGCCGGCCGCGGACGACCTCGGCCCCGCCGGCCCGCGGCGCTGACGGCCTTCGCCCTCGCGGCCTGCTCGATCGCGGCCGCCACGTGCCGCGCCGGCACGGAGGCGTCGCCCGCCGAGATCACCGCGCTGGTCGAGAGCCTCGGCGCCGACGACTATGCCCAGCGCGAGGCCGCCGCCGCGAAGCTCAATTCAATCGGCGCCGCGGCGGTCGATCCGCTCCTCACCGCCGCCGAGACGAGCGGCGACCTCGAGGTGGCGCTGCGGGCGCGGTGGCTCGTCGACGCCATCCCGATCGACATGCCCCACGACTCCCCGGCGGTGGCGAAGCTGCTCGAAAGCTACAAGCGGAAGACGTTCGCCGAGCGGGTGCAGGTGATGCATCGGCTGCTGAGGGCCGACGACGACGAGGGGATCGAACCGCTCGCGCGGCTCGTCCGCCTCGACCGCTCCGTGCTCGGCTCCCGGGTGGCGGCGGCGCTCCTGGCCCGCGAATGGCAGCCGGACGATCCGGTGTGGGCCTCGATCCGCGACCGCATCGCCACCGCGGTCGGCGCGAGCAACCGGCCCGCCGCCCGATTCCTTCGCGCGGTCGTCCGCTTCTCCGCCGCGGAGGCGGCGGCCGACCGCGACGCCGAACTCGCCGAGGCGTCCGAGGCGGTCTCGCTGCTGGCCAGCAACGTGCCGCAGGCCGCGACGGGCGGCGAGGCCGCGGAGCCGTCCGACGCCGGCATCGCGGAGACGACGCTGCGGATCTTCGAGCGCTGCCGGCTGCAGATGCTCTTGGCGGCGGATCGCCGCGACGACGCGCTCGCGGCCACCGACGGAATGCTCAACCCGGCTTCGACGACCCCCCAGGACATGGACGCCGTCGGCGAGCAGACGGCGGCGACGCTCGTGTGGCTCGTCGAACGCGGACTCCCGGAGGCGGTCGAGCGGCTGCGGGTGGTGCGGCCCGACATGATCCGCGACGATCCCCTGGTGGGCTACGCGGCGGCGTTGGCCGAGAAGGCGCGGCACCGCGACGAGGCGGCCGCCGCGCTGGCCGCCGCCGCGTTCGCCAAGCCCGCCGGCACGAACGCGGAGTTCGTCGATCGCGTGCAGACGGCGATCCTGCTGGCCAAGTGGGGCGCGGCCGAGTGGGCCACCCGCGAATACGCGTCCCTGCTCGACGACCAGCGGGCGCCGCCGGCGCAGTTCACCCTCGCCGCGATCATGTTCGCGGAATTCCTCCACGACCAGGAGCGGGAGGCGGATGCGGCGGCCTGCCTCCGCAAGCTGATGGAGGGCCGCGTGGCGGCGGCGATCGCCCGCGGCGGCAACCAGATCATGCAGCAGATCGGCCGCGACCCGCAGACGATCCGCTCGCGGATGCACTACTTCGAGGCCTGCGCGGCGGCCGCCCGCGGCGACACCGGCGCACAGCGCGCGGCGCTGGAGGATTCGCTGCGGGCCTCGTCGAAGGACGTCGATTCCCTCATCGCGCTCTACCACCTCGCCGACAACACCCCCGAGCAGCGGGCAGACGCGGTGGCGCGGATCCGCAAGTCGCTCGAGCAGATCGAGGCGGAGATCCAGTCGGTGCCGGAGGACGCCAACAGCTACAACGAATACGCCTGGCTGGTCGCGAACACGGAAGGGGACGTGCCGAAGGCGATCCGCTACTCGAAGCACTCGCTCGTCACGTCGTTCGACAGCTCGAGCTACCTCGACACGCTGGCCCACTGCCAGGCGGCGGCCGGCGACATCGGGTCCGCGATCAGGACGCAGTCGCTCGCCCTGCGGCAGGAGCCGCACAACCGCACGATCCGCAGGAATCTCGAACGGTTCCGGTCGCGCTAGCTCCGGCGTTCGGCCCTCCTCGCATGCTCACCCACCAGGTCGCCCTGCCCGACACGTCGCTCGCCGTCCGCACCCGCGGCAGCGGCACGCCGCTCGTGCTCCTCCACGCCTTCCCGCTCGACGGCCGCATGTGGGGGCCGCAGGAGCCGCTGGCCGATCACGTGCGGCTGATCGTTCCCGATCTGCGCGGCTTCGGCGACAGCAGCGGCCCGGGGCCGGCGGACGTCGAGCAGCTGGCCGACGACACGGTCGCGCTGCTCGACGCCCTGCACGTGCGCGAGCCGGCCGTCGTCTGCGGCTGCTCGATGGGCGGCTACGTGGCGCAGCACGTCGCCGCCCGCCATCCCGACCGCGTGCGGGCGGTCGTGCTCGTCGACACCAAGCTCGAGGCCGACACGCCGGAGGCGCGGGCCGCCCGGGCCGATCTCGCCGGACAGGTGGAGCGGCTCGGCCAGGAGGTCGTCGCCACGGCGATGGTGCCGCGGCTGCTCGCCCCGCCGGGGCCCGCGCCGGAGCCGGGGCGGGCCGGGATCGAGGAAGCGCTGCGGACGATGATCCAGCGCCAGCCGGTCGGGACGATCCGTGCGGCGCTCGCCGCGCTCGCGGCCCGTCCCGACATGACCGAGCGCATGCGGCACATGCGGGCGCCGACGCTCCTGGTGGTCGGGGAGCGGGACACCATCACGCCGCCGGACTGCCTGCGGCGGGCGGAGAAGATCATGCCCGCCGCACGGCTCCTGATCGTGCCGCGGGCCGGTCACATGGTGCCGCTGGAGGCGGCCGCCGTCTTCAACGCGGCGGTGCTTGAGTTTCTGCGGGAGCTGCCGGCTCGTCGGGGCTGAGCGGAGGCCGTCCCCTACCCTCGCCCCCAGGATCCCGCGGCTCTGCGCCGCGCGAGTCAGGCCCGCGCGAGTCAGGCCCGCGCGAGTCAGGCCCCCGCTGACCAGGCCCGCCCGGGCCGTTCGGCCCACCGGGGCCATTGGGGCCGCGCGGCCGCTGCTGCATGCCCGGGGGACCGGGCTGCCCCGGCCGCGGCGGACCGGGCGGCATGAACTCCGGCTTGCCCTGCGGCTGCTGGCCCGGCCCCTGCGGCGGGCGGCGCCGCGGGTCGCGGTCGAAGAATTGCCGCAAGCCGTCGCGGCCGTCCAGTCGCTCGTCGAACCTGGCCATGCGGTCGAGCCACTCGAGCCGTTCGGCGGTGCCGAGGTCGATCACGTCGCGGCGGTCGGCCGGATCCCGGAGCTGGATCCACTGGTGCCACAGGCGGGCCGCATCGACGAGCCGCCTGCGGGCCGGATCTGCCAGCGCCCGTCCCACGGCGATGAGTTCGCGCCGGTCCGACGCGGAGAGCCGCAGGAACGTCTCGACCGATTTGTCGAGCTGCCGCCGCTCCCGCTCGGGCAACGCCAGCACCTGCTCGCGACGGGCGGCCAGCATCTCCCGCACCTCGCCGTCGGCATCCAGCCGCCCAAACGACGCCACGGCCGCGTCGAATCGCTCCAGGTCGGCCAGGACAGCGGCGGGCGACTGCGCCAGCGGCAGTCGCCGCGGCGCGGGATACTCCCGCTTCGCCAGCTCCTCGAGAAACCCGACCGATCCCGCCTCGCGGAGCAGGTCGATGTGCTGCACGAACGGCAGCGATGTCAGGATGCCCGCCTCGGGATTCGGCAGCGTCGCGCGGCCCGCGGCGATGCCGATGCCGAGCGACACCACGACGATCGCCGCGGCGGGCAGCCACCGCGCCGCATCCCGCGTGCCGGCATGGGCGCCCTCCCGCCCCGCGGCCGCAACGGCCGGCGCCGCCGCCATCTCCATGGTGGTGGCCAGCATCTCGGGCGACGCTGCCACGTCGGGCAGCACGTCGAGCAGGTCCCACACCTCGGCGAGCACCTCCGCGGGAGCGGCGTCGGACGGCGGGCCGGCCGGGCTCGTCGCGGCCCCCGGAGGCGGCGTGCGGGCGTCGCTCACGTGGCGTCCCCCTCGACGTAGGGCGCGATCGCCTCGCGCAGCTGATCCCGGGCCCGGAAGAGCAGCGACTTCACCGCCGGCACCGAGAGCTCCATCGCCGCGGCGATCTCCTCGTAGGAGCAGTGCTCGAACTTCGCCAGCAGCACCGCCATCCGCTGCCGCTCGTTGAGCGTCGCGATCGCCTCCTGCACGACGCTTTGCAGCTCGCTGCGGTCGGCGACCCGGGCCGGCATCAGGCCGCTGGCGGCGACGGCCATCTGGTCGAGTCCGATCGCGCTGGACGACACCGACGCCGAGGTGGGCACGCCGTACTCGCGACGCCGGTAGGACCGCTGCTTCAGGTCGCTGGCGACGTGGTTGGCGATCGTGTGGATCCAGGTGGTGAACTTCGCGGTGGGCTTGTACGACCCGCGGGCCCGATAGACCCGCAGGAACACCTCCTGCGCGAGGTCCTCCGCGGTGGCGTGGTCGCCGGTGTGGTGCAGGAACAGCCGGACCAGCCGGTCCTGCCACAGCCGCATCAGCTGCTCGAAAGCGGCGGCGTCGCCGTCACGCACCAGAAGCATCAGCGCGGTCGACGGGTCGCCGGCCGTCTCCGCGGAATGCGTCGCCATGCAGCCCGGCTCCCGGTCGCGGGACACCACGCAGAACGAAAGAAAGTGGAGCGGAGGAGGATCGAACTCCCAACCTCGGCATTGCGAACGCCGCGCTCTCCCAGTTGAGCTACCGCCCCGAAGGGAACCGGCCGTGCCGTCGCCTGTCGACGCCGGCACCACGCTGGTTTCCCGCGGAAAAAATCGATGGTATGGCACGCGGGCCGCGGTGTCCAGCCGCGGCCGACCCGGGCCGGTGCGGCGGCGCCGACCCGGCGGCTTCCGCGTGGTGGATTCCCGGCGGCCGCCGCCCCTGCGCGGCTCAGGAGGCGCTACAATCGTCCGGCTCGCCCGATTCTCGATCGCTTCGCCCGCCCGGCGTCCGACCCGCGGCCGCACCCCACGCGTTTGTCCATGCACGTTCCCCCGATCGTCGTCCGCGGCGCCCGCGAGCACAACCTCCGCGACGTCACGGTCGGCCTGCCCCGCGGCCGGCTCGTCTGCCTCACCGGCGTGAGCGGCTCCGGCAAGTCGAGCCTCGCCTTCGACACGCTCTACGCCGAGGGCCAGCGGAGGTACGTCGAGAGCCTCTCCACCTTCGCCCGGCAGTTCCTCGGCCAGCTGCCCCGGCCCGACGTCGACGCCGTCACGGGCCTGTCGCCGTCGATCTCGATCGCCCAGAAGTCGGCGGGCCACAACCCGCGGTCGACCGTGGCCACGATGACGGAGATCCACGACTTCCTGCGGGTGCTCTACGCCCGGGTGGGCACGGCCCACTGCCCGCAGTGCGACAGCGTGCTGGAGGCGCAGCCGCGGGACCAGATCGTGGAGCGGATCATCGCCGGCCGCCGCGACCGCCGCGTGATGATCCTCGCGCCGCTGGTCCGCGAGGCGAAGGGGGAACACCGCGACCTGTTCACCGACCTCGTGCGGCAGGGATTCACGCGGGCCCGCGTCGACGGTCGCGTCTGCCGGGTCGAGGATCCGCCCGCGCTCGAGAAGCTGCTCAAGCACACGATCGACGTCGTGGTCGACCGGCTCGTCCCGTCCGAGGCCACGCGGAGCCGGATCGCCGAGGCGGTGGAACTGGCCCTGCGGACCGGCGGCGGCCAGGTGATCGTGGCGGCCGAGCCGGAGGGCGAGCCGCCGGGCGGAGCCGGCGGCGAGCAGCCGGCCGGCGTGGGCAGGGTGGTGGCGAAGAAGGCCACGGCGAAGAAGAAGGCCGCCGCGGCAGCCGCGGCTGAGACAGACGACCTCATCCTCTCCAGCCGCTACGCCTGCGTGCAGTGCGGCGTGAGCTATTCCACGCCGGAGCCGCAGCTCTTCAGCTTCAACAGCCCGCAGGGCGCCTGTCCGACCTGCGAGGGCCTGGGCGACATCTACGGCATCGACCCCGCGAAGCTCGTCACCGCGCCGGAGAAGTCGCTGCGGAAGGGGGCGCTCGGCGTGCTCGGGAGCTTCCGCGACATGCCGCGGTGGCTGCGGCGGCTGCTCACCGGCGTGGCGGCCCACGCGGAGGCGAAGCGGAAGCTGCCCGCCGGCACGATGCTCGACACTCCCTGGCAGGACCTCACGCCGCTGCAGCGGAGGATCTGGCTGAGCGGCACCGGCATGGACGAGATCACGATCTCCTGGCGGCGCGGCCGGGCCGAGCGGGGGGCGAAGTCGAAGTTCGAGGGCATCCTGGCGATGCTCGCCAACCGCTGGCGCAACGCCAAGAGCGGCATCATCCGGCGGATGCTCGAGAAGCTCATGAGCGTGACGCCCTGCCACGACTGCCAGGGGGCGCGGATTTCGCCGCAGGCCCGGGCGGTGCGGATCAGCTCGCGGGCGGCCTCGGCAGCGAGCCTCGTGGCGTCGGCCCCGGAGGGCCGGGCGAGCACCAGCGACCGGAGGTCGCCGGGCCGGGGCGGCCGGTCCCGGCGTGAAGCCGAACTGTCGCTCGACCAGTTGTGCGGCCTGCCGATCGCCGACGCCCGCGAGTTTCTCTCCGACCTCGTGCTCGACGACACGCAGGGGGTGATCGCCGTCGAACTCATGAAGGAGATCCGCTCGCGGCTCGAGTTCCTCGACCAGGTGGGCCTCGGCTACCTGGCCCTCGACCGCAAGGCACCGACGCTCTCGGGGGGCGAGAGCCAGCGGATCCGGCTGGCCGCCCAGATCGGCTCGGGGCTCTCCGGCGTGCTCTACGTGCTCGACGAGCCATCGATCGGCCTGCACGCCCGCGACAACGTGCGGCTGCTCGGCGCGCTCGAGGCCCTCCGCGACAAGGGCAACACCGTCGTGGTGGTGGAGCACGACGAGGAGACGATCCGCGCGGCCGACTGGGTGATCGACTTCGGCCCCGGCCCGGGCAAGCGGGGCGGCGAGGTGGTGGCCGCCGGCACGCCGGCCGACGTGGCGGCCAGCCCCGCGAGCCTCACCGGCTCGTTTTTGGCCGGCCGCGACCGGATCGAGCTGCCGGCCGCGCGGCGGAAGGCCACCGGCCGGTCGCTCGTGCTCAAGGGCGTGCGGCACAACAACCTCAAGGGGGTCGACGTCGAGATCCCGCTCGGCCAGCTCGTCTGCGTGACGGGCGTGTCGGGCAGCGGCAAGAGCTCGCTCGTCGGCGACGTGCTCGAGCCGGAGCTGCGGCGGCGGCTCGGCAGCGAGGCCGCCACGCCGGGCGAATTCGATGCGATCGAGGGGGCCGACCAGCTCGACAAGGTGATCGTCATCGACCAGTCGCCGATCGGCCGCACGCCGCGGAGCAACCCCGCCACCTACGTGAAGGTCTGGGACGACATCCGCAGGCTCTTCACGATGCTGCCGGAGGCGAAGAAGCGGGGCTGGAAGGCGGGCCGCTTCAGCTTCAACGTGGCCGGCGGCCGCTGCGAGGCCTGCGAGGGCAACGGCTCGGTGCGGCTCGACATGGACTTCCTGGCCGACGTCTGGGTGACCTGCGAGCAGTGCGGCGGGGCCCGGTTCGCCAAGGACACGCTCGAGGTCCGCTGGAAGGGGAAGAACGTCGCGGAGCTCCTGGCGATGGAGATCGGCGACGCCCGCGAGCTCTTCGCCGACGCCCCCGACATCGCCCGCAAGCTCGACACGCTCTGCGACGTGGGCCTCGACTACCTGCACCTGGGCCAGCCCTCGCCGACGCTCTCCGGCGGCGAGGCGCAGCGGGTGAAGCTGTCGCGGGAGCTGGCGAAGCGGTCGACCGGCCAGACGCTCTACATCCTCGACGAGCCGACGACCGGCCTGCACATGGCCGACGTGCGGCAGCTGCTCACCGTGCTCGAGCGGCTCGTCGACGCGGGCAACACGGTGCTCGTGGTGGAGCACAACCTCGACGTGGTGAAGCGGGCCGATCACGTCATCGACCTCGGCCCCGAGGGGGGCGCTGGGGGCGGCCGGATCGTGGCGGCCGGCACGCCCGAGCAGGTGGCCCGCGTGAAGGGCTCGCACACCGGCGCCGCGCTTCTGCCGGTGCTCGCGGCCGCCAAGGCCGCCGCGGCCAAGCCCCGCCGCGCGAGCGTCCGCCGCAAGCCGGTCGACGAAGCCGCCACGCTCGCGGCGATCGCCAAGGCCTCGCGGGATCCGGGGCCGCCGCAGATCGCCATTCGCGGCGCGGCCCAGCACAACTTGAAGCAGGTCGACGCCGACATCCCCCGCGGCGCGATGACGGTCTGCTGCGGGCCGAGCGGCTCCGGCAAGACGTCGCTGGCCTTCGACACGCTCTACGCCGAGGGGCAAAGGCGGTACGTCGAGAGCCTCTCCCCCTACGCCCGGCAGTTCGTGGGGCAGGTGCCGAAGCCCGTCTTCGAGCGGATCGAGGGGCTCTCCCCGGCGGTGGCGATCGAGCAGCGGGGGGGCGGCGGCACGCCCCGGTCGACCGTGGGCACGCTCACGGAGATGTACGACTACTTCCGCGTGCTGGCGGCGCGGCTGGGCACGATGCACTGCCCCGACTGCAGCACGCCGGTGGGGAGTCAGAGCGTCGACAAGACGGTCGAGCGGATCCTGGAATCGGCCCACGAATCGGCACGCGATGCAGACCGGCATGAGGGACCGGCGGCCCGCCTGCTGCTCCTCGCGCCGGTGGAGCTGCGGGTGGGCCAGTCGCCCGAGGCCTTCTTCGCGGGGCTGCGGGCCGCCGGCTACACCCGCGTGCGGATCGACGGCACGACGCAGCACCTCGACGAGAAGCCGGCGCTCGACCGCAAGCGGAAGAATCGGATCGAGATCGTGATCGACCGCGTCACGGCCGACGTCAAGGAACGCAGCCGGCTGGCCCAGAGCGTGGAGGCGGCCTTCGACGCCGGCGGCGGCACGATGCTCGTGGCCCGCGCGATGAACGGCCCCGACGGCAAGCCCCTGCCGGAGCCCGACTGGCCGTGCGAGGTGCACAGCCGCCGGCTCGCCTGCCCGTCGTGCGGCCGGGGCTTCAAGCCGCTGGAGCCACGGCAGTTTTCGTTCAACAGCCCCCTGGGCTGGTGCCCCAGCTGCGACGGCCTCGGCACGCGGACCGGCATCGAGCACCGCTCGCTCATCCGCGATCCGTCGCTCTCGCTCGGCGAAGGGGCGCTCGACCTCTGGCCGAGCCTCACGCGGGCCGATTGCGGCGCGATGAGCCGGGCGATGCTCGAGGCGGTCTGCGGGGCCACGGGCCTGCCGATCGACGTGCCGCTGGCCGAGCTCTCGGGCCTGCAGCAGCGGGTGCTCTTCGAGGGCACGGGCGCGCGGTGGATCGACGTGCCCTGGCCGCGGAGCGGGCCCGGGGCCGAGGGCCGGCCGCGGGGCAAGGCCGCGGGGCCGTGGTTCTCGTTTCAGTTCAAGGGGCTGGAGGCCGCCTGCGAGGAGGCGGCCCGGCTCGTCGTCGGCCTGCGGGGCAAGGTCGACGCGGTGATGGGGGAGGTGCCCTGCGGCGAGTGCGGCGGCAGCCGGCTGGCCGACGTGGCCAGTGCCGTCACGCTCTGGGGCCGGCCGCTCGACGTCTGGTGCCGGATGCCGCTCGGCAAACTGCAGCAGGAGCTCGCCGCTGTGTCGCTCTCGGCCGCCGACCGCACGATCGCCGGCGACCTGCTCCGCGAACTCAACGCCCGGGTGGCGTTTCTCGTCGACGTGGGCCTCGAGTATCTCGACATGGCCCGGCCCGCCGGCAGCCTCTCCGGGGGCGAACTGCAGCGGATCCGGCTGGCGGCCCAGGTGGGCAGCGGCCTGACGGGCGTGCTCTACGTGCTCGACGAGCCGACGATCGGCCTCCATCCGCGCGACACCCATCGGCTGATCGCGGCGCTGGGCAAGCTCCGCGACCTCGGCAACACGATCGTGGTGGTGGAGCACGACCGCGACGTGGTGGCCGCCGCCGACCACGCCCTCGACTTCGGCCCGGGCAGCGGCCGGGAGGGGGGCACGATCGTGGCCCACGCCGCGCCCGCGAAGCTCGCCACGACGCGGCAGAGCGTGACCGGGCCGTTCCTCACGGCCAGAAAGGCCTGCGACGCGGTGCTCGCCCGCAAGCGGAAGGAGGGCCGCCGCGAGCCGGCGAGCTGGCTCGAGGTCCGCGGCATCCGGCACCGCACGCTCAAGGGGATCGATCTCAAGGTGCCGCTGGGCGTGCTCGCGGCGGTGACCGGCCCGAGCGGCTCTGGGAAGACGTCGCTCGTGCTCGAGGTGCTCTGGCGGGCGCTGGCCCGGCGGCTGCACGCGGCCCGGGAGCAGCCGGGGCAGCACGACGCGGTGAAGGGGCTCGAGAGCATCGACAAGGTGATCCTCGTCGATCAGGAGCCGATCGGCTCGACGCCCGGCTCGACGCCCGCCACCTACACGGGCGTCTTCGACCACATCCGGCAGCTGTTCACGAAGGTGCCGGAGGCCCGCACCCGGGGCTTCACGCCGCGGACCTTCTCCTTCAACGTGCCGGGGGGCCGCTGCGAGCAGTGCGAGGGGCTGGGGCAGCGGCGGGTGGAGATGCACTTCCTGCCCGACGTCTGGGTGGAATGCGAGGCCTGCCGCGGCCGCCGGTACTCGGCCGAAACGCTCCACGCCAAGTGGCACGGCAAGAGCATCGCCGACGTGCTGGAGATGAGCGTGGCGGAGGCGGCGGCCTTCTTCGAGACGGTGCCGCAGGTGGCCCGGATCATGGGCACGCTCGTCGACGTGGGCCTGGGCTACGTCACGCTCGGCCAGCCGGCGCCGCAGCTCTCCGGCGGCGAGGCGCAGCGGGTGAAGCTCTCCCGCGAACTGGCCAAGCCGGGCACGGGCAGCACGCTCTACATCCTGGACGAGCCGACCACCGGCCTGCACTTCAGCGACATCGAGAAGCTCCTGCACGTGCTCGAGCGGCTGGTCGACGCCGGCAACACGGTGCTCGTGGTGGAGCACAACCTGGAGGTGATCGCCGCGGCCGACTGGGTGATCGAGATGGGCCCCGAGGCGGGCGACGGCGGCGGCCGGATCGTGGTGGAGGGGCCGCCGGAGGACGTGGTGATCCACGCGGCGCAGTGGCGGCAGGGGCAGCAGGGCTCGCAGGCCGTGCCTCCGGGCCTCTTGCGGTGCCACACCGGCGAGGCGCTCGAGACCTTCGGGCTGCGGTGACGGCGGCCCCTCCCGCCGTCACCGCACCGAAATCGCCGTGGCGCTGATGCCGCCTTGGCTACCAGCGGGCCTCGAGGCCGGTGGTCACGCCGTGGATGAACACGCTGCCCGTCGCATTGACGGCGGCGGTGCTCGTTTCCGGAGCGAAGGCGTCGATCTTCGTGATCGAAAGCTGGTTCGCCGGCACGGCCACGCCGCTGAGCCAGAAGAGCGAGTAGCCCGCCCGCCACGACAGCCAGTTCGTGATCGACCACGAGCAGTTGACGCCGGTCTCGCCGAAGAACGCCACCGCGTCCTTGGACGCGCCCACCGAGACCGGCGGGTTGTTGAGGTTGTTGTAGAACGTGTTCTGCAGGGCCTGGTGGTTGTAGTAGATGCCCGCCTTGCCGACGCCGTTGATCCGGAGCCAGCGGCCCGCGTTCCACAGCATCATGTCGGCCCCCCACTGCCAGCCATAGAGGCTGTTGAGCGTGCTGACGTTGAAGATGTCGGGGGCGGTGTTCACGGGCGGATTGAGATTGGGATCATTCACGTACTGGACGTCGCTGATGCCCAGGTTTTGCCCCCACTCCACCCAGCGAAAGCCGGTGAGCCAGGTGATCATGCCGCCATCCCGCTGCCGCAGGTTGACCTCGAGGCTCTGGATGTGGGCGGAACTCGTCGCCTGGGCGGACGAGATCTGATCGTAGAACGGAACCGGCAGGTTGTTCGTCTGGAAGGCGCCCACCGTGTTGCCGGTTTGGGGATCCACAACGACCCTCGGACCTGCCGACTGATCGGCGTTGAAACCCCACACCTGGAAGTAGTTCGCCTCGATCGCCCGGCATTCATCCCGATTGAAGATGATCGCATAGCGGGGCGCGATGGCCGCCCGGTTCTGCAGCTGGTTGACGTCGAGAACGGGCTGTTGAGTGAGCGAGTCGAGGTAGAGCGGCCGGCTGGGGATGTTGCCCTGCCAGAGGAAGAGGGCGTCCACCTGCACCTCCCACGTGGGGCAGCAGGGATCCTTGCAGCAGGGATCCTTGGCGCAGACGTCCCGGCATGAGCCTCCGTTGCCCCACGGCTGCCCCGAGCACTGGTTGGCCAGCCAGCTGACGAGGCTCACCTGATCGTCGCTGACGCTCACCGACCGCGTCGGCTCGTCGAGCCCGCCATCCTCGAAGAAGCCGCCCGCCAGCGGCTGCGGCTGCGGGCCGACGGCTGTGGCCTGACCGTCCCGGGGCTGCGGCCGCGCCGCCTCGGCGGCGACCTTTCCGTCGGAGACGACGTATGCGGCCGTGCCCAAATCGGGATCGAACCGGCCGACCGATTCGTCGGCGGCGGCGCGGCCGGTGGGGAGCGGCTGCACGGTTGCGACCCGCGGTGCCGGAGCCGCCTCGGGCTGCGGCTTCGGAGTCGGCAGGAGGCCGATCGCCTGGAGCGGGCTCCAGAGGCTGAGCCGTTCCGGCGCGGGCTTCGAGACGTCTGGCTGGCCTGCGGTGATGGGGGCGGCACTGATCACCCGGGAGGCGTCCGAGCCCGCCGGCTCGTCGGCCGCCGGAGGAAGCGGAGCGGCCGGAGCGGCCGGAGCGGCCGCCGGCTTGGCGCCGAAGCCGAGCGCGGCCAGGCCGCCGGGCTCGCCGGCGGCGGTCGCGATCGCCGCACCCCCGGCGGTCATGCCCGTGACCAGCACCATGCCCAAAAGCGGCCGCCGGCGGCCGCGACCGGCCGCAAGGCGAGCGGAGCCGGCCGTACGAGCCGGAAACGTGGCAGAGTCTTCGTGGCGGAAAGAAGCGTTCATGTCGTTGATTTCCCCCGAGTCGTTCGGACCGCCACAGGGATCGTCTTCCGCTGGTAGCGGTCGTGACCAAGCGTCCTTGAATGCAGGTCCCGGAGGCTGGGGGGGCTGGCGCGGCTGCGTCGCCTTTGCCGCACGCCTCTCCAGCGGAGTCTGGGCGGATTGCCAAAACCGCAGCCCGCCGTCCTCGCCCCCCCGCGAAATCGCATTTAACCCCTTGCAGCACACGACTTTGTCATGAACGACCCGTTCTTTGACTTGCTGCAATCGTTTCTGTAGTGTCATCCGAATCCGTCTCTTTGGGGGCATTTTCCGGGTTCCCGGGACGGCAGGCGTGCGGTGGCCACTCTGTCTGTGACGGCGGTTCGCCCTTTCGAGGCGGCCGGCGGCGGAGAGGCTGCGCGTGCGCGGTCATCCTTTTCATCCGCGTCCGACCGTTCTTCTCCAGCAAGGTGCTCGCGCCATGGGGTTCTTCTCGTTCGACAGCCGGGGTCTCAGCCGGCGTCTCGCTCCGCGTGACCGCTCGACCGTCGTCCGCCCGGCCCGCAACCGCCGCCGCCGCGACCGCGGCGGCCCGGGCGAAAACCTGGAGCGGCTCGAGGCCCGTCACCTGCTGGCGTTCGACCTCGTCGCCGCGTACGCGCAGAGCACGACGCCGTTTTACGTCGCCGGCTCGAACTCGGGCACCGTGACGCTCGACGAGGCGCCGCAGCAGGTCACGCTGCGATTCAGCACCGGTGCGACGATCGATCCGACCGCCGCGAATCTCGCCAACATCACGATCACCCGCAGCGGCCGGGGCGGCGACGGGTTCGGCGCTGGTGGCACGTATCCCGACGTCGTGGTCACGCCCGGCAGCATCGCCGTGGACGACCTGCCCAACAAGAACCAGGTGATCATCCGGTTCTCCGAGGTGCTGCCCGACGATTCCTACCGGATCACGATCAATGGCGGCATCACCGCCAACAACGGCGCGACCCCCTTCTCCCAGCCATCCCAGAGCGTCGATCTGCGGCTCGACCTCGGCGCCCAGGTGGTCTCCGTCGTGCCCCAGCCGGTACTGCGGCAGAAGAGCGTCACGTTCAACGCGGTGCCCGCCGACGGTGATCTGCTGAAGGTGACGGTGCGTGGCGGCAGCAGGACCTTCGAGTTCGACTCGAATTCCAGCGTCGCCGCCGGAAACACGCCGATCTCGACCGTCGGCAGGTCGGCGGCCCAACTGGCGACCGATCTCGTGGCCGCGCTGAACGCGGAATCCGCTCCCGGCGGCCGATTCGAAAACGAATTGAAGCCCGTCGCCGCGGCCGTGGGCACCGCGATCTCGCTGGCCGGCGTGAGCTTCACGCCGCTGGTGAGCTTCACCCGCGGCGGCTCGGTGCCCGCCTCGGCGCCGATCACGATCGCCGACGGTGCCCTGGCTCAGACCAAGGACAAGGTCGTCGTCTACTTCAACGGCAATGACCCGCTCGACAAGACGAGCGCCGAGACGGCCGCGTTCTACCAGCTCTTCGACACCGACACCGCCGATGGCTCGCCGTTCTCCGTCGCCACGCCCGCGAGCGTCTCCTACGACGCGGCGAGCGGCACCGCCGTGCTGTCGTTCGCGGCCGGCGTGATCGGCGACGGCAGAACGTTCAAGCTCCAGGTCGGCGTGACTCCCGACTCCAACAACACGGAGGGCAAGGCGATCGACGTCGGCGCGATCTTCGCCGGCAATCCCTATGCGACCACCGCTTTCCTGGGTGAATCGAGCCTGAACGACGTCGACCTCTACAAGGTGTCGCTGGCCGATGACGGCACGCTGAACATCGACATCACCCCGGACGCCACGCTCAGCCCACTCATCCGTCTCTTCGATTCCACGGGTGTCGAAATCGCCAGCGACACGAGCACCGTCAACCAGTTCCTGACGGCCGGCACCTACTACGTCGGCATCTCGAGTACGGGCAACGCCGCCTACGCGACCGACGGCACGGCCGCGGCCGGCGGCACGACGAGCGGCTCCTACAAGCTCTCCATCTCATCCGACGTGGCGGTGCCCGGCAGCGACGAAAACTCGAGCTTCGCCTCGGCCACGGCCTTGGGCACCCTCGGCGCGGCGGGCGCCACCGTCAACGCGGCGATCGACGTGCGGCCGACCGTCGCGACGCCCGCTGGCAGCCTGCAGTTCGGCACGCCGCCCGGCTCGCTCGACCAGCCCGGCGTGCGGTCGACCCCGGCCGACAGCGGCAGCCACGGCCTCGCCGACACGGTGGACTCCAACGCTTCCGCCACCCCGGTTCAGTACTACAACTTCAGGGCCAACTACGGCACGGATCCCTACGGCAACCCGCTCACGAACCTGATTACCGAGGACCAGAAGCAGCGGGCCCGCGAGGTCTTCGAGATCTACAGCCGCTACACCGGCATCCGGTTCATCGAAAGTGCCGCCCAAGGCATCACCGTCGTGACCGGCGACATGCGGGCGTTGAGTGCGAGTATCCCGCCGAACGGGCCGATCGGCCTGGCCGCGCCCGGAACGATGGCGATCATGAGTTCGCTCGTGAACTGGGGCTCGAGCGACGAATATGGCGGCTCTTGGTTCGAGACCGCCATGCACGAGATCGGTCACACGCTCGGGCTCGTGCATTCCTACGACCTGCCCTCGATCATGGGCGGGGGCCTCGTCGGTGAGAAGGTCTACCCCGGCGACTACGACACGCTGCAACTGATGCAGCTGTTCCCCACCAACGGCTCCGACATCGATGTCTACTCGTTCGATCTGGCCACGTCCGGCACCGTCACCGCCGAGACGATCATCGCCAAGCCGGGCCAGCCGATCACCAGCACGCTCGACTCGGTGATCACGATCTACCGGGAGGATCCCGTCACGCACGCCCGCGAGATGATCGCCCGCAACGACGACTCCTACGGCCGCGACTCCTTCCTCTCGCTCGACCTGTCGGCCGGCATCTACTACGTGGCCGTCACCAGCACGGGCAACACGAACTTCGATCCCAATGCGGAAAACAGCGGCGGCGGCGGCCGTTCCACCGGCGGCTACCAGCTCAAGCTCGGCTTCACGCCCGACGTCCGCACCGACACCACCATCGTCGACGCCACGCAGACGCCGCTCGACGGCGACCGCGACGGCACGCCCGGCGGCGCCTTCGACTTCTGGTTCAACACGGCCGCCGACGCTTCCACGGTCTTCGTCGACAAGACCGCCGCGGCGGTCACGACCACCGGCACCTACGCCAGGGGCGTCGACACCTTCACCGTCGCGGTCGCCACCGGACTCGCAGCGGGCATGAAGGTCACGGGCACGGGAATCCCGGCCGGCACGCTGGTCGGCTCCGTCAATTCCCTCACCAAGCAGATCGCGCTCGTCGATGCCGCCGGCAATCAGGTCTTCACCTCCCTCGCCGGCACGAACTCCACGCTCACGTTCGGCGGCACCGCCGCCGCGCCGTTCAAGACGCTCTCCGCCGCCCTCGCCGCCGCCGCGCCGGGGGGGATCATCCGCGTCGTGGGCAACACGGGCAACGCCGCCGATCCGCTCGACGACCAGCCCTACCTCGTGGGCAAGACCGCGGCGGGCGGGACGCTCGCCGACGGCCTGCGGGTCAACGTGCCCCAGGGCGTGACGCTGATGATCGACGAGTCGGCCCTCTTCAAGATGGGCGCGTCGGTCGTCGACGTGGGCAGTTCGCAGCCGAACGTCAGCCGGGCCGGCGCGGCGCTGCAGGTGCTCGGCACGCCCGCGGGCAGGGTGATGTTCACGTCGTTCCACGACGACACGGTGGGCCTCGACGGCGACGGCGTGGGCCCGGCCCCCGCGGGCGGCGACTGGGGCGGTGTCATCCTGCGGTCCGACTCCGATTGGGCGAGCAAGCAGGTCTTCGTCAACTCGATCGCCAACGCCAACTTCCGCTACGGCGGCGGCTCGGTGCTCATCGACTCGCAGCTGCAGGCGATCACGCCGATCTACCTGGTGAGCACGCGGCCGACGCTGGCGTTCAACACGATCACCGACAGCGCCGGTGCCGGCATGTCGGCCGACCCCAACAGCTTCGAGGACACCGGCGACACCAACGGCCGCGTCGGCCCCGAATTCCGCGGCAATCTCTTCGTGGAGACCCGCGCCAACGTTACCCACCAGAACTCGATCAACGGCGTCTTCGTGCGGATCAACACGAGCGTCGCCTCGAACGTCGACAAGCTGACCGTTCCGGCCCGGTTCAAGAGCGCCGACATCGTCTACGTGATCACGGAAAACCTGCTCATCGCCGGCGGCGCCGGCGGTTATCTCAACGACGGCGTCGCCGACACGGCCCGGTCCAGCGGCCGGCTCACGATCGACCCCCGCGTCGTCGTCAAGCTGCAGGGCGCGCGGATCGAGCTGGAGCGGGGCACGTCGCAGCTGATCGCCGAGGGTCTGCCGGGAGAGCCCGTCGTGTTCACGAGCTTCGGCGACAACCGCTACGGCGCCGGTGGCACCTTCGACACCAACGGCATCCTGCCCGATTCCCGTACGCCCGGCGACTGGGGCGGCATCTTCCTGAACATGGGGTCGAAGGCGAGCATCGACTACGCCTACATCGGCTTCGGCGGCGGCCAGACGCCGATCGAGGGCGGCTACAGCACGTTCGACGTGATCGAGGTCCACCAGGCCGACCTGCGGCTGGCCGACAGCCGCGTCGAGCAGAACGCCGCCACGACCGCCACGAACGACCGCACGGGACGCGGCACCAACACCCCGGCGACGATCTTCGTCCGCGGCGCCCAGCCGATCGTCGTGAACAACGACTTCCGCGACAACGCCGGCGCCGTGATCAGCATCAACGCCAACTCGCTCACCGAAAAGGTGATCGCCGACCCGGGCCGCAGCACCGGCTCCATCTCCCGCTTTTCGCAATACGACGCCAACTACGGCCCGCTGGTTCGCGGCAACAGGCTCACCTATGCCGCCGGCCTCTCGGCCACGGTCGGCATGGTCGTGCGGGCCGAGGAGATCACGACGGAGACGGTCTGGGACGACACCGACATCGTCCACGTGCTCACCAGCGAGATCACCGTTCAGAACTTCAACGCCGCCACCGGCATCCGGCTGCAGAGCGACTCGAACGCCAGCCTCGTCGTCAAGCTCTCCGGCGCGAACGCCGGCATCACGGCGGCCGGCTACGCGCTCGAGATCGACGACCGGATCGGCGGCACCGTGCACATCGTCGGCGCGCCGGGCTATCCGGTCGTGATGACCTCGCTCTCCGACGACACGGTGGGAGCGAGCACCGATGCCAGCGGCATCCCGGTCACCGACACCAACGACGACGGCGCGTCGATCGGCTCCGCCGGCCAATGGCGGGGACTCAAGTTCCTGCCGCTCTCCAACGACCGCAACGTCGAGATCCTCACCGAGAACGAGCTGCCGGTGACCACGGGACCGGACACAAACGGCACCGTCGGCACGGCGCAGGTCCTCGGCACCCTGGCCCCGAACTACGCCCCGTCGGGCACGGGCAACGTGAACACCACCCCTGCGTCGGCCCAGGAGAAGGGGGGCGACGACAACCGGCGGCTCGGCTTCCAGGTGCAAGGGGCGATCAACCTCGCCAACCCGCACGATGTCGACGTCTATTCGTTCACCGGCTACGCGCAATCCGAGGTCTGGTTCGACATCGACAAGACCTCGCCGGCGCTCGACACGATGATCGAGCTGCTCGATGCCGACGGCAACGTGCTGGCCCGGTCGACCGACTCGCAGCAGTCCACCAGCGTCACGAACGCCAAGGTGTACGGCGTCGACGACACCACCGTGCCCGCCGATCCCACGCTCAAGACGTTCACGCTCCAGCCCGGGGTGCTCGGCGCATCGTTGACCGGGACCGTCTACATCGGCGGCGGCGCCACGGAAACGTTCACGAGCGACGCGGACGGCAACCTTTTCTTCACCAACGCGAACGGCGTTCCCGCCGATCCCATCGACCAGGTCAACTCGTACCTCGATGTGGGCACCGGGGTGCTCTACCTCTCTTTCACGAGCGATCCCGGCACGGGGCTGACCAACATCGTCGCCAGCTACGTCACCTCGCCGCTCGACGCCACGACCCGAGGGCCGGCCGGCCCGCTGTCTCTCGAGAAGGATCCGCTCCAGGGCGGCGACGGCTACAGCGTCAACCCTCGGGACGCCGGCATGCGGGTGATCCTCCCCGGCACCACCGGGCAGGCCATCCAGTATTACGTCCGCGTCCGCAGCCAGCCGAAGCAGGACGCCGCCACGCTTGCCGCCTACGGCGGCGGCATCCAGGGCTACGAGGCCAGCCTCCAGAGCACCACGTTCGACCAGCCGGGCGACCCGGCCGCGGGCGGCACGAGCGGCCGCTACGAGCTGCGGATCCGGCTGCGGCAGCAGGACGAGAAGCCGGGCTCCACCGTCCGCTATGCCGACATCCGCTTCCCGACGACCGGCATCGACGTGCAGGGCCTGCCGCGGAACTCACCGCTGCTCGGCGAGACCGGCGAGAGCACCGCCGACAACAACCTGTCGACCGGCGCCCAGGAGCTCGGCAACCTGCTCACCACCGATCGCAACACGATCAGCGTGGCCGGCGCGCTCACGAGCGCCGCCGACGTCGACTGGTTCACGTTCGAACTCAACTACGAGCAGATCCAGTCGATCGCCGGCGTCAACTCGGGCGGCAAGACCTGGTCGACGGTGTTCGACATCGACTACGGCGACGGGTTCCGCGGCGACTACACGCTCTCCGTGTTCGACCGGAATTTGAACCTCATCTACGTCGGCCGCGACTCGAACATCCCGGACGACGCGATCCTGGCCGGTGCGAGCCAGGGCGCGGCGGCGGCCGACCTCTCGAGCGGCTCGTTCGGCGCCCTCGACCCGTTCATCGGCCCGGTGCAGATGAACGCCGGCGTCCCCACGCAGACGGGCCGGCAGACCAACGACGGCTCTTCCGCGATTCCCGCCTCGACGTCGACCTATCGCTACTACGTCGCCGTCTCGAGCAACGAGCAGCTGCCGGCCGCGCTCGACGCGACGTTCAAGCTCACGAGCACCGCCGCGGCGACCAACACGCTCGTCCGCATGGAGCCCGTGAACTCGACCACCCGCGTGGTCGAGGACCACATCGGGTTCACGGGCTACTCCGGCGGTTCGGTGGCGCCGACGACCGGGCCGATCATCGACACGACAACGTCCACGATCAAGGTCGCCGGCTGCTCCGTCACCAACACCTCTCCCGTCGTCTACATCCCGACGACGGCCGGCCTCAAGCCGGGCATGTACGTCACGGGCGGCGGCATGCCCTCGCCGGTGGTCATCAAGTCGATCGACGGCCCTCAGCTGCTGACGCTCTCCGCACCGGCGACCGGCACGAACGCGGCAACGACCCTCACGTTCTACGACTCCGCGCTCGACGCGAGCGTCCGCGCATTCACGCTGGCGGACGTCACGCTGTTCGTCTCGACGAGTGGCGGGCTCCACACGTACGACGCGAAGACCGGCGGCTTCGAGACGACGATCAACAACTTGTCGTACTCCAATCTCTCGATCGGCGATCTCGACATGCGGCCCGATGGCCGGCTCTACGCCTACGCCGGCATCGTCAATAGCACGACGAGCGTCGGCCAGATCATGGAACTCGACACGGGCAACGGCTCCCCCATCAGCACATCGCCCGACAGCATCGCAGACAAGGAGACTACACCCACCAAAACAAACTACAAAACTACCAGTGACACCGTTTTGGCAACCGCCTTCGGCAGGACGAACACCGGCACGTACGGCGACCTGTATCTGATCGTCAAGAGCGGGGCCGCGTCGAAGTTCTACAAGGCGTCCACAGGCGGCACGGCGGCCAGCGGCGGCGCCACAGCCACCGCCAACCAGGCTTACAACGACGCCAATTCGCTCGGCTACCGCGGCAACATCCAGGTCAATGGCGCGGACGTGCAGGTCACCGGCCTGCAGTTCATCGAGGACACCTCCGGCGGGTCGCTGTACGGCGTCACTGACTCCGGCCTGCTGATCAAGTTCGCCACGAGCGGCGGCGGCAAGGCCGGCAGCGACACCGCGCCCGAATACAACTTCAACGCCACCGTCGTCGCCGACTACTCGGGCGACCTCGGCGCGGGCGTCGGGTTCACCGCCCTCGCCGCCGCTCCGCAGAACCTCTATGACGGCCTCTTCCGCGGCAAGTTCTTCGCCGCCACGACGACCGGCCGCCTCGTCCTGCTCGATCCCGCCACGAGCCAGGCAAGCGCGATGTACACGACCGGCACCGCGACGAACGGCAGCCCCGACATCACCGGCCTCTCGACGGCGGCCGGCGGCATCGCCGGCCTCTCGAACGGCATGCTGGCCTTCGGCAACGGCATCACGGTCGGCACGACACTCGCGAGCGTCACCGGAACGACGGCCACGCTCAGCACGAACTTCGCGGCCAACCAGACCTACGGCACGGCCGTCGCCAACCAGCTCTACTTCGTCAAGCCTGCCGCCACGGCGGCCACCGCTGGGCTCACGAATGCTTCCACCACCGCGACCAACGTTTCCGCTGCCGTCACCCAGGGCATGATCGTGATTGGTGCCAACGTCCCTGCGAACACGACGGTCACGGGACGGGCGACGGCAACGTCGATCACCATGTCGAACGCAGCGACCTCCACCGGTACATCGGCCCTCTCCTTCCTCAAGGTCGACGTCTCCCGCACGGCGGCCACGACCCAGGGCACCGCCGCCGTCACGCTCTCGACGGCAAATGATCTGCGGGTCGGCATGCTCGTCTTCGGCACGGGCTTCCAGGACAACACCAGAATCTCGGCGATCAACCGCGGCACCAACACGATCACGCTTTCCAAGGCACCCGGCGCCGGTGGCACGAGCAGTGCCAACGTGCTCTCGTTCGTCAACACGTCGACGCTGGGCTACGTCAGCGACTGGGCACAGGACTCCAATGCCTCGCCCGCGATGACGGGCAGCATCACCGGCATCGCCTTCTCGCCGCTCGACATCAACCTCTGGCATCCGACCGAAGTCCGAGGCAGCGAGGCCGGCCACGGCATCACCACGCCGTACGACAACACCCGTGCGCCGAGCACGACCAACCAGAAACTCGACGTCTTCGGCAGCAACACGCCGTACAGCGAGGCCGCCGGCATCGCGAGCATGTACTTCGGCCTCGAGACCTACAACACGAACCCGCGGAACAACCGCGTCTATTACATCGACCAGGGCGATGCGGGCCAGTTCGGCGTGCTCGGAGGCGCCAGCTACAACTGGCAGCAGGAACTCACGTTGAACCCGGCCTATGGCGGCAGCACCTACGCGGCGCCGGGCGGCTCCTATGGCAGCCTGATCACGAAGCCCTTCAGCCTCTCGGGCTACAGTTACGCCGACAAGCCGACGCTCTACTTCAACTACCTTCTCGACACGCCGGACGCGAGCGGCGGCCAGGGCTCGCTTTCGATGCGGGACGCCGCCCGGGTGTTCTACTCGATCGACGGTGGCAGCACCTGGACGCTCGCGGCCACGAACAACCAGAGCCGATCGACGACCGACTCGACCGACGCCGAGCTGCCCACCTTCGCCTCGGCGTCGTCGCGGATGTCGTCCAACGCCAACCAGAACGTGCAGCAGCTCTTCGACTCCGTCACCTGGCGGCAGGCACGGATCGATCTCGGCAACGTCGCCGGCGCGAGCAGCATCCAGCTGCGGTTCGACTTCACCACGTCGGGCGACTTCGACCGCAATCAGACCGACGCCAGCGGCAACCTCATCAACACCTTCAACGCGCCCTTCGCGACGAGCTATGGCAACTTCTCGTCGCCCGAGCGGGGACAGAACAACGCCTATGGCGGGTTCTTCGTCGACGACATCGTCGTCGGCTTCGCGGAGCGGGGCGAGATGGTGACGGGCACCAACGGCACCGCCGCCGAGGCCGCGTTCTTCAACATCGGCACGCCGACGTCCAAGAACGTGGCGCCGCAGAGCCTCTACGGCCCCTACCAGCTGACGATCCGCCGGGGCACCGAATACGGCTTCCAGACCGACCCGACAACGGCCGCCGTCTCCGTCTATCCGTTCGACACGAACACCCGGTTCATTCCAGAGGCGACGACGCCGCCGCTCACGCTCGCCGGCGACGGCCTGGAAAACGGCAATTCGACCGTCGGGTATTCCAAGTCGGGCGGCACGGCCAAGGCAAGCACAGCCAGCCAGATCAAGATCGCCGTCACGCTCCAGAACAGCGGCGACACCGTGACCCGGGCGGCCCACGGATTCGCCAACGGCACGCCTGTGGTCTTCAGCGCCGTCAGCCCCGCGAATGCGGCCGACATCACCGTCGTCACCAAGACCTACTACGTCATCGCCGCCACGACGAACACCTTCCAGCTCTCGGACACGATCAACGGCCCTGCGATCACATTGACGGCGGACGGTGCCGGCACGCTCCAGGCGACGCCCGCGGTCTACTACGACACGACCGGCGCGGCGTTGCTGACGCTCAGGCCCTATGCCGACAACGACTTCGCCGTGCTCGCCGGCGTCGCCGACACCGACCGGGCCCGGGCGGTCTGGACCCTCACCCTCGCCGACACCGTGGCGGACACGCTCCGCACGAGCGGCTACGTGCAGTTTGCCTACGTCAACACCGTCGGCAAGAACTCGCTCCCCGACACGTTCACCGCGGCGAGCGTCGCGAGCGACCCGGCCGGACAGGGCGTCGCCGTCAGTGTCGACAACGGCAGCACCTGGTACACCGTCTACGACAACATCGGTGCCAGCAGTTCCTGGACGCTGACCGGGTTCGACCTGATCGCCGCCATGGCCGCCCGCGGACTCGCGGCCAGCACGAAGATCACCACCGGCTCCACCGCCGTCACCGTGCCCTCGACTTCCGGCCTCGCCGTCGGCATGACGGTCATCGGGACGGGGATCCAGGCCAACACCACTGTCGTCGCGATCAACTCGCAGACCGGCATCACCCTCTCCAAAACCGCCACCGCGACCGCAGCCGCCGTGGGCCTGACCTTCACCCCGGCCGCCGGCACGGCCGTCACCATTCCGGGAACGGTGCAGGTCGGCTTCTTCCAGTCGCGTTCCGGCACCGTGGCGATCGACGCCTTGCAGCTCTTCCCCTCGATCCCCACGCTCGTGACCGGCACGATCGGCGACCGCAACCCGATCCGCGAGCAGGGACAGTTCCTCATCGAGAACAACATCGTGCGGAACGCCTCGCAGTACGGCATCAGCATCGACGCCGCCGTCCGCGACGTCAGCGGGGTGCCGCATCCCGGCGTGCCGCAGAACCTGCGCTATCTCAACAACGGCCGGCTCGCTCCGGGCGCGGTGGTCGTCAACAACATCGTCGCCGAGAGCGGCACCGCGGGCATCCGCTTCAGCGGCGACCCCAGCACCACGCTGCCCTCCGCCGTGCCCTACGGCCGTATCGTCAACAACACGATCTTCGGCGGCGCCACCTTCCAGGGGAGCATCGGCACGACGAAGCTCTCCGCGCTGGCCAGCGTGTCGGCCGGGGACGTGCCCTACCTGATGACGGGCATGACCGTGACGGGCACCGGCGTCGCGGCTGGCACCACGATCACCGCCATCAACGCCGCGGCCAACACGGTCACGCTCTCCGCGCAGGCCACCGCGACGGGCTCCGCCACCGCGACGTTCACCTCTCCCAACGTCGGCGCCGTCGGCGTGGCCGTGAGCGACAACGCCGCGCCCACGCTCCTCAACAACGTGCTCGCCCGGCTCGCCACCGGCATCTCCGTCGACGCCACGTCGCGGGTCGATTCGTCGGGCAACCTGCGGACCATCATCGGCGACAACGCCTACTACCAGGTGGCCACGCAGGTCTCCGCGGGAGTGACGCAAAACGACGCGCTGACCGTCACGGCCGACCCGTTCGTGAAGTCCTACGCCGCCAACTTCTATCCTGCCAAGGCCGTCGCGGGCTCGCCGTCGATCATCGACAGCTCGCTCAACACGCTGCAGGACCGCAACGAGTACGTCAACCTGATCTCGCCGCTGGGCATGCCGCCCTCGCCGATCATCGCGCCGGCCCTCGACATCTACGGCCAGCTGCGGGCCGACGATCCCACCGTCGCCAGCAGCCCCGGCCTGGGCGCCAATCCGTTCAAGGACCGGGGTGCGGTCGATCGCGTCGACACGGTGCAGCCGACGGTCTCGCTGGCCCAGCCGCTCGACGGCTCGACGAGCGACAAGGCGTCCGCCGCGAACTTCGTCCGCCTCGAGGCGGCCGACGCGGGCAGCGTGACCCGGTTCGTTCTGCAGCTCGCGGAGACCGGCATCGGGGTCGACAAGTCGACGCCCGTCACGACCGCCTTCACGCTCAAGTACTCGCCGGTGGCGATCACGAACCCCGCCGACTGGTTCGACCCGCTCAAGGTCACGACGCTCTCGTCGACGACCACCAACGGCTACGTCTTCCGCTACCTCTCGAACACCAACCAGGTGATCCTGGAGTCGTCCTCGGCGTTCGCCCTGGGCCAGTACCTGATCACGGTCGGCCCCACGCCCGACAATCCGACGGCGCCCGCGGTGGCCGACCTCGCCGGCAACAAGCTCCTCAACAACGACATCTACTCCGATTCGACGTTCACCAACACCACGGCCTTCTCGATCACGCTCGTCGACGTGCCGGGCAAGCCGACGGGCGTCACCGGCGTGTCAATCGACGACCAGAAGGTGACACTCGGCTGGACCAAGCCCACCAGCACGGGTGGCGACCAGCTCCTCTCCTACATCATCCAGCGGAGCCTCGACGGCCTCACCGGCTGGACCACCGTGCCGGCCGGCAGCATCACCCAGGCGACTCCGACCGCGACGCAGGCGACGATCAGCGGCCTGACCAACGGCACGAGCTACTACTTCCGGATCGCCGCCACCAACAGCCTGCCCGCGAGCGTCACGAGCCCCGCCTGGTCCGACGTCTACGGGCCGATCGCGCCGCTGGGCAAGCCGGTGGTCGCGCTCCATGCCGACACCGGCAGCTCGCCCAGCGACGGCATCACGAAGGACGCCGTCATCAACGTCACGCTCCAGGCCGGCGCCACCTGGCAGTGGTCCTCCGACAGCGGATCGACCTGGAACGTCGGCGTCGGCACGTCGTTCACGCTGCCTGCGGGCAGCTACGCGGCGACCGCCGTGCAGGTGCAGCAGAAGCTGCCGCTCGCGGGCAACTTCTGGAGCCAGGCGGGCAGCCTCGCCAGCCCGCCCGTCAGCTACACGATCGACACGACCGTCGCGGCCCCTTCCCTCGCGCTCGGCACCGGCGTCGGCATCGGCCCAAACGCCGGCGCCACCGCCGCCGAGGCGAAGCAGGTCTCGGGCGTGGTCGTCGTGCAGGGCGAACTGAACGCCTCGATCGTCGTCACGTTCGTCGGCCAGTCCGGCACCGTGCCGAAGACGGTGACCGGCCTCGGTGCGGGAATCGACGTGCCCGTCGCGCTCGTCGACGCCGATCTCACGACCCTGGGCCAGGGCACGGTGAGCGTGTCGGCGGTGCAGACCGACGTCGCCGGAAACTCGAGCGCCGCCTCGTCGCCGGCCGTGACGTTCACGCTCGACACCGTGGCGCCGACCGTTGCCATCGCCTCGAGCGTCTCGTCGCTGAAGGCCGGCCAGACGGCCACGATCACCTTCACGCTCAGCGAGGCCTCGACCGACTTCACCGTTGGCGACGTCACCGTGGGTGGCGGCAGCCTCTCGAACTTCTCCGGCTCCGGCACGAGCTACACCGCCACGTTCACGCCCACGACCCTGTCGACCACGCCCGGCACGATCTCCGTCGCCGCCGGTGCGTTCAGCGACGCCGCCGGCAACGGCAACACCTCGGGCTCGCTCGCCGCGCCGATCGTGATCAACACGGTCGTGCCGACGATCGCCATCGGCTCGAGCACCCCCACGCTCAAGTCCGGCCAGACCGCCACGATCACGTTCACGCTCAGCGCGAGTGCCAGCGATTTCGACGGCACCGACGTCACGGTGGGCGGCGGCAGCCTCTCGAACTTCTCGGGCTCCGGGACCAGCTACACCGCCACGTTCACGCCCGCCGCCGGTTCCACCGCCGCAGGCACGATCTCCGTCGCCGCGAACGCGTTCACCGACAGTTCGGGCAACGGCAACATGGCCGGATCGCTCGCGCCGTCGATCGCCATCGACACCGTCGCCCCGACGGTCGCCATCACGTCGAGCACCCCCACGCTCAAGGCCGGCCAGACCGCCACCATCACCTTCACCCTCAGTGAGGCCGCCACCGATTTCGATGCGACCGACGTCACCGCGGGCGGCGGCAGCCTCTCCAACTTCTCGGGCTCCGGCACGAGCTACACCGCCACCTTTACGCCCACCGCCAGTTCCACCACCGCCGGCACGATCTCCGTCGCCGCCGCGACGTTCACCGACTCCTTCGGCAACGACAACACCGCCGGCTCGCTCTCCCCGGCGCTCGCGATCGACACCGTCTCGCCGACGGTCGCGATCGCCTCGAGCACCCCCACGCTCCGGTCCGGCCAGACCGCCACCATCACCTTCACGCTCAGTGAGGCCGCCACCGATTTCACGGCCGCTGACGTCACCGTGGGCGGCGGCAGTCTCTCCAACTTCGCTGGCTCCGGCACGAGCTACACGGCCACGTTCACGCCGAGCGTGAACTCGATCATTCCGGCGACGATCTCCGTCGCCGCGGGCAGGTTCACCGACGCCTTCGGCAATGCCAACACGTTCGGCCAGCTTTCGCCGCCGCTGTCGATCGACACCCTGGCCCCGACGATCGCGATCGCCTCGAGCACGCCCACGCTTCGGTCCGGTCAGACCGCCACCATCACCTTCACCCTGAGCGAGGCCGCCACGAACTTCGCCGTCGGCGACATCTCCGTAGCCGGCGGCAGCCTCTCCAACTTCTCGGGCTCCGGCACGAGCTACACCGCCACGTTCACGCCCACCGCCGCCTTCACCGGCTCAGGCACCGTCTCCGTCGCCGCAGCGACGTTCACCGACCCCGCCGGCAACGACAACACGGCGGGATCGCTGTCCCCCTCGATCAGCATCGACACCGTCGCCCCGACCGTCTCGATCGCCTCGAGCACTTCCACGCTCAAGGCCGGACAGACCGCCACCATCACCTTCACCCTGAGCGAGGCCGCCACGAACTTCACGGTCGGCGACGTCAGCGTCAGCGGCGGCAGCCTCTCCAACTTCGCGGGCTCCGGCACGAGCTACACCGCCACCTTCACGCCCACCGCCGCCTTCACCGGCTCAGGCACCGTCTCCG